>ERZ1034915.137-NODE-137-length-47977-cov-5.447644_pt1 | contig 47977 bp, 21 predicted proteins | sample MGYA00520592_ERZ1034915 | MGnify/ENA primary metagenome ERZ1034915 (study PRJEB33766, sample SAMN09781787) | gut metagenome | biome: gut microbiome | host: Homo sapiens | place: Madagascar | study: EMG produced TPA metagenomics assembly of the PRJNA485056 data set... | reverse complement strand
GCAATCGGCCACGATCTTCAGGCCCTTCAGCGGCGTCGGCTGCGACTTGTCCGGGCCGACCGGCGCGATGGCGGAAACCAGATGGTCGATGTACAGGTTGGTTGCGGTGGCGGTGTCATGGCTGACACGACCCACGCCGGCGCCAGTAGGACGATCCCAATCCTGGCCGAGCACCGCTTCGATCTCGTCTTCCTTGGTGTCGGGCAGCTTGAAGCCGCCGCGGGCGAAGAACTTGATGCCGTTGTCGGGCATCGGATTGTGGGATGCGGAGATCACCGCACCCATTTCCACGTTGAGCACGGACGTCAGGTATGCGACGCCCGGCGTCGGGATGATGCCGGCGTCGATCACGTCGAAGCCGCCGGCGGACATGCCAGCGGACAATGCGGCGGCGAGGAAATCGCCGGAAACTCGTGTATCACGACCGACCAGCGCACGGCGACGGCTTTCGAATTCGCTCCGCTCGTCATCACCCAGCACGCGCACCGCGGCGTCACCCAAATCGAGCGCCAGCTGTGCCGTCAAATCCCTATTCGCCAATCCTCGAACGCCGTCGGTTCCGAACATACGTGGCATGAGTCTCAAATCCTCGCTATCTGCAAACGATATTTCCGTGACCTATCGTACTCAACCGTGCCGCCGAAACCAGCAGGTGACGACGCAATCGCATAACACTTCACAATTCAAAGCATTTCACGGCGCGCAATGCCCTTTTCGTGTCGCACGACTTTGATTTCAAGGCGGAAAATCAAGTCGTGCGACAGCACTTGATAAAGAAATACCCCCTAACTATCATTTTCCGTTGAAAACCAGCGAAAAATAAGAGTTAGAGGGTATGAAAGCCAGCACGCTTGTCGCACAACTTTGAAAAATGCCTCCAAAATCAAAGTCGTGCGACAGCCTTCGATGCAAAATGCCCCCTAATCCTTATTTTCAAACGGAAACCGAGGATTAGGGGGCATAAATGCCGATATGCCCGTCACACGACTTTGAAAATCGCACCCAAAATCAAAGTCGTGCGACGACATGACGGCTCTTAAGCGGGAACGTTCCTGTCGCCCCTGCTATCAGAGCGCGGCGTTGAAGTCGCGCACTTTCAGCGTGCGGTGAGAAGCCTCGACGTTGCCACGCACAATGCGCTGCAAGGCGTTGTCCGCGCCCTTATGGGAGGCGAGCCAGGCGTCACCCAGCTCCACGAGCTTCGCCGGATCGGCATAGCCCGGATACAGGCCTTCGAGCAGCGCTTCCGCCATGTGGAAGGTCTTGTGCTCCCAAATCCAGTCGGCGACCTCGAAATACTTCTCGGCGTACGGTTCGGCCAAGTCGGCGCGCGGGGTGGCCGCGAAGCCACCGGCCACAGCCTCAAGCTGCATGTTGGTCAGCTCGTCGTTGTGCAGGGCCTCGTTCCAAGCCCATGCCTTCGCTTCGGCGGTACCGGCCACGGCGCGTGCGCCATAGGCGAACTCACGGTTCTCGGTGGTTTCGCGCTTGGCCAGTTCGGCGTCGATTCCCGCCTGGTCGATCGCGTTGACGGTGCTCAGCGCGTTGATGATGGTCCAGCGGAAGTTGTTGTCGATTTCCAGACCGTCGAATGCCACGGAACCGTCGAGCAGGCCCTTCGCGTTGGCAACGAACGCCTCGTCGCCCGGCTCGCCGTAGCCCAGGTAGGCGGTGACGAGCTGGAACTGTTCGTCGGAGCCGGCCTTGGCCTGACCCGCCAGCTTGAACAGTTCGGCGGCCACATGCTTCACGATCTCGGCACGCTCTGCCGGAGCGGTGTAATGCCATGCGGTGGTGCTGACCTGTGCCAGCGCGTAACGGAAGGTGGTGGACTCGTGTTCGGTGGCGAGCGCGGCCAGCGAGGTGTCGATGAACTGGCGTGCCGGCAGTTCGCCGTCGCGGGTCATGTCCCACAGGGCGAGCCAGAGCACGGAACGGGCGAGCGCATCGTCGAAGCGGTACAGGTTGCTTGTCGCGAATGCGAGGCTCTTGTCGTCGAAACGCAGCTTCGTGTAGGTCAGGTCGTCGTCGTTCACCAGAATCAGCGACGGACGTGCCTTGCCGGCGGCAGCATCGACGACCGTCAGTTCGCCGTCGACGTCCAGTTCGAAACGGTCGGTGCGCACGATCTTGCCGGTTTCCGGATCCTCGTTGTAGAAGCCAACGGCGAGACGGTGGGCGCGCAGCACGGGATGCTCGGCCGGAGCGGTCTGGCGCAGGGCGAGACGCTTGATGGTGCCGTCCTCGTTCTCTTCGACTTCGGTGGCGATGGTGTTGATGCCGGATTCCTCAAGCCACTGGGCGCTCCACGCCTTCAGGTCGCGGCCGGAGGTGAGTTCCAGTTCGGCGAGCAGGTCGGCGAGGGTGGCGTTGGAGTAGGCGTGCTTGTTGAGGTAGTTGTTGATGCCCTTGAAGAACTTCTCACGGCCCACGTAGTACACGAGCTGCTTCAGCACGGAGGCGCCCTTGGCGTAGGTGATGCCGTCGAAGTTGACGTAGGTGTCGTTGAGGTCGTTGATCGGGGCGACGATCGGGTGGGTGGTGCTCAGCTGGTCCTGACGCAGCGCCCAGCTCTTTTCGCCGGAGCTGAAGGTTGCCCAGGCGTCCTTCCATTCGGTGGCTTCGGCGGTGGCGAGGGTGGACGTGAACTCGGCGAAGGATTCGTTGAGCCACAGGTCGTTCCACCACTTCATGGTCACGTAGTCGCCGAACCACATGTGGGCGAGCTCGTGCAGCACGGTGACCACACGGCGTTCCGCGTAGGCGTCGGTGACCTTGGATTCGAACACGTACTGGTCACGGATGGTGACCATGCCGATGTTCTCCATGGCGCCGGCGTTGTATTCCGGCACGTAGATCTGGTCGAACTTGGCGTACGGGTACGGCACGCCCCAGGTCTTGGCGTAGAAGGCGAAGCCCTTCTTGGTGATGTCGAACAGGTAGTCGACGTCCTTGCTGAAGGCCTTGGCGAGCGCCTGGCGGCAGTACATGGCCATCGGCACGGTGCGGCCGTCCTCATTGGCGTATTCGGTGTGCCATTCGGCGTACGGTCCGGCGCAGATGGCGGTGAGGTAGGAGCTCATGGTCGGGGTCGGTTCGAACGCCCACAGCTTGGTGGTTTCGGCGGCGTGATCGCCGAGCGTGCCTTCCTCGGTGACGGTTTCGTTGTCGGTCACGGAGGAGGTGGGCATGTTGGACGTGACGATCCAGGATTTGGCGGCGAGCACGGAGAAGTCGAACACGGCCTTGAGGTCGGGCTGGTCGAACACGGCGTAGACGCGGCGGGCGTCCGGCACTTCGAACTGGGTGTACAGGTAGACGTTGCCGTCGGACGGGTCGACGCTGCGGTGCAGGCCTTCGCCGGTGTTGGAGTACTGGCACATCGCCTTGACGGTGACCTCGTTGTGCTCCTTGAGGTTCTTCAGTTCGATGCGGCTGTCGACGTACGCTTCAGCCGGGTCGAGGGTTTCACCGTTGAGGGTGATTTCGCTGACTTCGTTGGCGATGAGGTCAAGGAAGCTTGACTCCCCCGGCTTCGCGTCGAAGGTGATGGTGGTTTCGGAGCCGAAATCCTTGGCTCCGCGGGTCAGGTCAAGCTTGACCGTGTAATGGATTGGCGCGGCGATGATGCTTTTGCGTTCTTCCGCTTCGATTCGGGTGAGGTTTGCTCCTGGCATGTCACTCCTTCTTTCTGGTAACAGAAGGCGGCGCGATCAGTTGTGCCGATCACGTCGCCTTGATTCAATTTATGGTAAATTTACGGCTTATTTCGCGGCGTTCAGTCCCATCGCGTCGTCCACGTCCTGCGCGATGTCGGCGACGACGGGGACGATCATCGGCTTGCGGTGCAGCTGTCGTGCCACCCAGCCGCCGAGCGTGCGTCGCATGATCTGCTGCAGCTTGTAGGTGTCGCGCGTGCCCTGCATCATCGCGTCCTGCAGCTGCTCGACGATCTGGTGACGGACCTTGTCGAACTCGCTTTCGTCTTCCGCGACCGCGTTGAGGTAGATCTTCGGGCCGGTGACGACATCCGCGGTTTCGGTGTCGACGACCACGAAGCTGGACACGAAGCCTTCGGTGCCGAGGATGCGGCGCTTCTCGAGTTCTTCGTCGGTCAGTTCGCCGACGGAATCGCCATCGACGTAGACGTAGCCGCACGGCACGGAGCCGACGACCGCGGCCTGGCCGTGGTACAGGTCGACGACGTCGCCGTCTTCGGCCAGCACGACGTTCTGCGGATCGACGCCGGTCTTGACGGCGATCATGCCGTTGGCCACCAAGTGGCGGTTTTCGCCGTGGATAGGCATGGCGCACTTCGGCTTGACGATGTTGTACATGTACAGCAGTTCGCCTTCGTTGCAGTGGCCGGAGACGTGCACGGCGGCGTTGTCTCGGTTGACCACGCGGGCTCCGAGCTGCACGAGCTTGTTGATGACCTTGTAGACGCCATGCTCGTTACCTGGGATCAGGGAGCTGGCGAGGATCACCGTGTCGAACTCGTTGATGGTGATGTCGCGGTGGTTGCCGTCGGCGATGCGGCCGAGCGCGGCCATCGGCTCGCCCTGGGAGCCGGTGCACATGTAGACGAGCTTGTCGTCCTGCACGTCATGGGCCTGCTTCAGGTCGATGACGGTGTCCTCGGGCAGACGCAGGTAGCCCAGATCTGCTGCGATGGACATGTTGCGGACCATGGAACGTCCGACGAACACGACCTTGCGGCCGTACTTGTGGGCCGCGTCGACGACCTGCTGCACGCGGTGCACGTGGCTGGAGAAGCTGGCCACGATGATCTTGCGCGTGGCCTGTGCGAACGCCTGGTCGAGCGCCGGACCGATGGAGGTCTCCGGCTTGACGAAGCCCGGGACCTCGGCGTTGGTGGAGTCCATCATCAGGAGGTCCACGCCTTTTTCGCCGAGCTTGCCGAATTCCACCAGATCGGTGATGCGGTGGTCGAGCGGCAGCTGGTCGAGCTTGATGTCGCCGGTGTCGATAAGCGAGCCGGCGGGGGTCTGCACGAACACGGCGAGCGCGTCCGGAATGGAGTGCGTGACGTTCACGAATTCCAGGTTGAACGGGCCGACCTTGAGCTTGTCGCGTCCCTTGACCTCGACGAGCGTCGGGTTGATGCGGTGTTCCTTGCACTTGGCCTCAACGAAGGCGAGGGTGAGCTTGGAACCGATCAGCGGAATGTCCGGGCGGAGCTTGAGCAGGTACGGCACGCCACCGATGTGGTCTTCGTGGCCGTGGGTGAGCACGAGCGCCTCGACCTTGTCGAGACGGTCCTTGATGTAGTGGAAGTCAGGCAGGATGAGGTCCACGCCCGGCTGCTCCTCTTCCGGGAAGAGCACGCCGCAGTCGATGAGCAGGATATGCCCGTTGTATTCGACCACGTTCATGTTGCGGCCGATCTCACCCAGACCGCCCAGCGGCACGATGCGCATGGAGCCCTTGCGGTACTTCGGCGGAGCGATCAGCACTTCGTCCTGCTGCGGCGCGGTGGATTGCGGCGCGGAATGCGACGGGCGACGGTTCGAACCGTTGCCGCGGGAGCCACGGGAGCCGCCGTTGCGCGACGAGCCGCCGCGGCCGCGGGTGGAGGACTTCGCCTTCTTGGTGGCGGTCTTCTCGGACTTCACAGCCTTGTCGGACTTGGTTGCCTTGGCTGCGGATTCGGTGCGCTTGGCAGCTTTGCTGCCGCGCTTGTGTGTTGTGGTGTTCTTGGTTTCTTCTGTTGCCATTTCCTAGTTGGATTTCTGTTACTCATTGTCTCCGCCTCTGCGAAGACGAGGAATTAAAGTAGGCCGCCGCCGTACATGCGTGGCGGCCAACCGCACGTTATGTAATGCGATTTTACAGCAGCCCTGCGGCGCGCATGCCCTTTTCCGCACGCACGAGCTCCGCTTCGCCCGGGCCGACGTTCGGCAGACGCATTTCCGTGGAATCGAGGACTCCGCGCACCTTGAGCGCGGCCTTGGCCATCACGGCCTGGAAGCCGTTGCCGTTCATCGCTTCGACGAGCGGTGCCAGCTGTACGGCGATGCGCTGCGCCTCGTGGATGTCGCCACGGTCGAACGCGTTGGCGAGGTCGCGCATCGGGCCTGCGGCGGCGTGCGCGATCACGGAGATGATGCCGACTGCGCCGACGGACAGGAACGGCAGGAACAGGCCGTCATCGCCCGAATACCAGGTCAGGCCGGTTTCCATACGCTTGCGTACCGCGCCGGCGATGTCTCCGGTGGCGTCCTTGACGGCCTTGACGTGGTCGAGCTCGGCCAGACGGCGGTAGGTCTCCAGCTGGATGTGCAGTCCGGTACGGCCAGGCACATCGTAGACGATGATCGGCTTGTCCGCGGAGTCGTTGACCGCCTTGTAGTGGCGGAACACGCCCTCCTGCGACGGACGGGAATAGTACGGGGCGACCACGAGCACCGCGTCGGCGCCCGCCTCCTGGGTCTGCTCCACCATGCGCACGGTGTGCGCGGTGTCGTTGGAGCCTGCGCCGGAGATGACCGGCACGTCCACGACCTCCTTGACGGCCTGGACCAGTTCGACCTTCTCCTCCATATGGGTGGTCGGCGATTCGCCGGTGGTGCCGTTGACCACAAGACCGTCGGCGCCGTCCACCACGAGCTGCTTGGCCAGACGCTGCGCGGCCTCGAAATCAACGGCTCCGTCGGCCTTCATGGGGGTGACCATGGCTGGAAGGATACGTCCGAATGGAGCAGGGTCGAGCAGATGCATAGTACCGTCAGTCTTAGGGCTTGTCATACGGCTAACGGTACTTCCCTCTGCGGACGCTTTCGATTTCATGAGACGCGAAAAATCACATTTTGGAAGGTTTGCCGACGACGACCGCGACGACGCATTGCAGGAAAGCGACGAACGTGAACACCATCAGCGGCACATGATGGCCGCCGGTGGTCTGGACCAGCACGCCGAACATGAGCGGGCCGAGCGAGGCGATCAGATAGCCGAACGACTGCGCGACGCCCGACAGCACCACGGTTTCGGCGCTGTCATGCCCGCGCAGCGCGATCAGTGCGAGCGCCACGACCAGCGAAGCGCCCTGCGCGCAACCACCGACGAACGCCCATACCGGCATGAGGTGAGGCAACAGCAGCATGCCAAGGCCGGTGATCAGCATGGGAGCGCTGGCGGTGAGCGCCGCGCAGACTTGGTTGCCGCGCACGTTCATGAGCTTAGGAATGCGCAAGCCGGAAAGGATGCCGATGCCTTGGAAGATGAACAGATGCACGCCGGCGGTGGAGGCATCGTAGCCGATGGATGCGGAGATGGACGGCATCCAATTGGACATGGTGTAGAAGGCGGACGATTGCAGTCCCATGAAGGCCGTCACGTACCACGTCATCGGACGGCGCAGAACACGGGCGAACACGCCATGCGACGATTGCGTGGAACGTGCCGGTCGCTGTGCGGAATGCGGGTTTTGTGCGTTGGCCGTCGTGCTGCGATCGCCAATATCATTAATATCATCGATATCGCCAGTATCGCTGGTTTCGATGGTGCCGCCGGCGGAAGCGATAACGACTTTGCGATTGTGCAGGATACGCAACGCCCACAGCACGGCGACGACCAGCGGCGGCACGCTCCAGAAGGCGAGTGACGCACGCCAACCGCCCCACATCTGCGCAAGCGGCTCGGACAGCAAACCTGCGGTGGCGCTGCCGGCGGTGATGCAGCCGGAATAGACGCCGGTCGCCATCGCGACATGGCCGGCGTAGTCACGTTTTGCGATCACCGGAACCAGAACGTTGCCGACGGCGATGGCGGAAGCGAACACCACCGTGCCCAGCCAGATGCCAACGCCACCGCCGAACGAGCGGATGGCGTCGCCCGCCGCGATGCACAGCAGGGCCAGCAGAATCGACATGTCGATGCCGATGCGGCGTGCAAGGAACGTGACCAGCGGGCTGACCACGGCGAAGGCGATCAGCGGAATCGCCGTCAATACGCCCTGCACGCCCTCACCCCACGCAAGGTCGGAGCCCATTTGATTGAGAATCGGGCCGACCGCGGCGATGGCGGGACGCAGGTTCACCGCCACAAGGAAGACCAGTGCCGCCCATAATCCGGTGGAAGGCCGGTCGTACGCCAATATGTCACGATTCTTCATGCTCATCGTGCCTCCATTCCCGCTTCCGCTTCCATTCGCCGACGCGTCGGTAGGGCACGAACGGCACCGTTTTTCGAAAATCACCTATTTTCCTATTCCTCGAGCTCATCGAACACATCGAAACAACCGTTGATGTCCTCGATACGCGTGCGCACGGCGTTTCCGGAGGAGGCGAGGCATTTCTCGACCTCGTCGGCCAGCAGGCCCGACAATGCGAAAGCCGCGGTGAAGCTGGACAGCACATGCGAATTCAACACCACGGTGAGGAAGGTGACGTTGCGGCCGATGACGGCGTTGCGAGCCGCCGCGTCGCCGATCACCACCACGGTGAGGCCACGCTCAAGCAACAGGTCTATAAGCCGCGAGAAGAAAGGGAGCCGTCGGCCCACGGCGACGACGACGATCACGTCGCCCGGCACGTAATCGACCAGGTCCTCCGCGATGGACTGGCCTGGAACCGGCAGAATATCAACGTTGTCGCGCAGTTGGATCAGCTGTTCGCGCAGATGCAGCGCCACGGGATAACCGTTGCGGTAGCCGATCACCGCCACGCGTCGCGCCGTGGCCATGCTCTGGCAGACGGACGCCAACCGCGCGCGGTCAAGACCTTCGAATGTGCGTTTCAGGCTCTCTTCGTCACGGTGAAGATGGTCGGTGAGCAGATCATCGCACTGCGTGTCATGCGCGATCTCCGGAGCGCCGGGACGATGGATGCGGCGCACATCGCGTCTGAACTCGACCGCATTCGCATAGCCGAGTTTGCGATATAGACGGCTGAGCGTCGGCTGCGAAATGCCGCTCAACTGCGACAGCTCCACGGAATTGCAGACCAACACATCGGTCAGATGGCCCAGAATGAATTGCGCGGCCTCACGTTCCAGCGTGGTCAGCGAATCGAAGGAGTCACGGATACGCGCCACCAGGCCGAGGTCTGCGGATGCATCATCATTCCCGTTCACAGTGTCCTTCGAAGAGGTCTTATTCGCTGAAAGTTTTGTTTCAGAAGTCACGCTTGCTGCCTTCCCCTGCGATACACTCTCATTTGGCACTGTTTCTCCCTTGCTGACATTACCCTTTACTCGTCAGTTCCGCGCACTTCAACCGTCAGCAACCGCTATTATGAATAATAGATTTCAGATGTTTCACATACTGAAATGCGATTATAGCAACAGCAACAGCAGAGCAATCCACGCAGCGCAACCCGTCATCAGGAGATGACCAACCATGGCAGAAACAGCTTACCCCACCCAATCAACATCGCATATCGGGCGGATTCGGCATAGAAGAAACGGTGCCAAACCAGCGAAATGGGCGACTAACGCGGCAACAAAAATCCCCGACTGTTGCGAACACTGTTGAACGAGGCGTCACGCCCGGCCGAATGTGAGGCGGACGCGGTACGCAAGATCGTACGGCTGGCGGCACGCACCGGCTGCCGCACGCATATTCTGCACGTGTCCAGCGGTCTGAGCGTGGACGTGCTGCGGCGGGCGAAGGCCGAAGGACTGCCGGTCAGCGCGGAGACCTGTCCGCATTACCTCACGTTGGATTGCGACCATATTCCCGACAACGCCACCGCGTTCAAATGCTGTCCGCCGATTCGTGATCTGCATGAGCAGGACGCGCTATGGGCGGGGCTTGCCGACGGCACGTTGGATGGTGTCGTCACCGATCATTCCCCGGCCAGCGCGGATATGAAAGCCGGCACGCTCGCCACCGCGTGGGGTGGCGTTTCCAGTCTGCAGGTCGGATTCCGCGCGGTGTTGACGGGTGCGATGCGGCGCGGCTTGAGTTTGGCCGACGTCGTGCGGTGGATGTCGTACAACACCGCACGGCTTGTGGGACTTGACGATCGTGGCGATATAACGCCGGTATTGCGGGCCGATTTGGCGATTATTCGCCCGTACGAACGGTTTGTTGTGGATGCTACCGCTTTGGAAAGCCGCAATCCGATCTGCGCCTGCGATGGCATGACGCTTAACGGCGTCGTCACGCGCACGTTTGTAGCGGGGCGGGACGCGCTCTCCGGAGTGCGGGAGGGGAATCTTATCGTTCGTCCGTGAATCGGAATCCGTAAATCAACCATTCAACAAAAATCCCCAATCCGCCGATGGTCGGATGCCCTTCAACGTTGGCGGATTGGGGATGTTCGAAAACCGGTCTCAGCCCAGGTAGGCGGCCGGATTCTGGGCGAACTTGTCGGCGCAACCGGGGTTGCAGAAGTAGTAGGTGACACCGTCGTATTCGCGGGTCGCGGCGGCGGTGGCCGGATCGACGCTCATGCCGCAGACCGGGTCCTTCGCGACGTTCGCCGCGGAATCGCCCATATTCGAAGCCATGCCGTGGCCGTCATGACCGCCGCAGCAGTGTCCGGCGCCCATCGCGCCCATGTTTTCGGCTTCCTTCTTGGCCTTGTGATCGTTGAACAGTCCCATGATCGTTCCTTTCCGACTGTGCTGGTTGCCATTATTTTTGCTCGGATCGGGTTTGCGTACCCGATACGTCTTGTTTTTCGCTGCCGCTGCGTCGGGGTCGAACAGGCGCAGCCGGCTTGCGTTCGTCACCACGCACAACGACGAGAACGCCATCGCGGCGCCGGCGATCATCGGATTCAGCAGCGTTCCGGTGAACGGATACAGCACGCCGGCCGCGATCGCGATGCCGATGCTGTTGTAGCCGAGCGCGAAACCAAGGTTCTGCGCGATGTTGCGCATGGCGGCGTGCGTCAGGTCGAGCGCGTGCACGAGCCCCATCAGCGAGCCGCGCATCAACGTCACGTCGGCGGATTGGATGGCCACGTCGGTGCCGGTGCCGATGGCGAAACCGACGTCGGCGCGAGCGAGGGCGGGGGCGTCATTGATGCCGTCGCCGACCATCGCCACCGTATAGCCTTGCGATTGGAGTTTTGCGATTTCGTCCGCCTTGCGTTCCGGCCGCACACCGGCGATCACATGACGCTCGTCGATGCCGACCTGGTTTGCGATGGCGCGTGCGGTGGTCGGGTTGTCCCCCGTGAGCATGACGACTTCGACGCCACGTTTGCGGAGCAGCTCGACAGCTTGGCGCGAGTCGGTTTCCGGCACGTCGGCGACGGCGACGATGCCGGCGAGACGGCCGTCGATGGCCGCCAGGATCGGCGTTTTGCCTTGCTGCGACAGGAGTTCCATGTCGGCGATGATGGCGTCGAGGTCGGTATCATGGGCGGTTTCGGAAGCGGCTTCGGCAGCGGTTCCGGAAGCATCGGACGTAACGTCGGGCATGTCGATGTCGAGGTCGTCGATCAGGTCGGTGTTGCCGACGGCGACGGTGTGCGGCAGGCCGCGGAAGGTGACACGCGCGGTGACGCCACGGCCGGCAATCGCCTGAAAATCGGTGGTTTGCGCGAGTTCCGCAACGTCCGCGACGTCGGCTTTTTCCGCAGCTGCGGCAACGATCGCAGCAGCGAGCGGATGCTCGGAATCACGTTCGGCGGCGGCGACGATCGTCAGCAAATCATCGGGACGCCGATGCCACACGCCCAACGGCAGCACATCGGTAAGGGTGGGTTTGCCGGCGGTGATCGTGCCGGTCTTATCCAATACGACGGCATTGACTTTGCCGCATGTTTCCAACGCTTCGGCGGAACGGACCAGCACCCCCATACGGGCCGCGCGACCGGTCGAGACCGTCACCGACAGGGGCGTCGCCAGACCGAGCGCGCACGGGCAGGCGACCAGCAGCACCGACACCGCGGCGACCAGCGCGTGCGTGACACGCGGTTCGGGGCCGAACGCGAACCACAGCGCGCACGACCATACGGCGACGAGCACCACAATCGGCACGAATATGCCGGAAATGCGGTCCGCCAATCGCTGTACGGGAGCCTTCGAGCTTTGCGCGGCACGCACCATGCCGATGATCTGCGCGAGCACGGTGTCCTTGCCGACTTTCGTGGCGCGGTACCGCAGCGAGCCGCCGCCGTTGATGGTGGCACCCGTCACTTCGCTGCCCTCGGTTTTGGCGACCGGCATGGCTTCGCCGGTGATCATCGATTCGTCCACGGTGGAGCTGCCGGATATGACGATGCCGTCGACCGGCAGCTGCTCGCCGGGGCGGATGGCGATGATGTCGCCGACGCGCACGTCATCGATGGCGATGCTGGTTTCCTTGCCGTCTCGCACCACGCGGGCGGTTTTCGGTTGCAGACCCGCCAATGCGCGCATGGCTTCACCGGTGCCTTTGCGGGCGCGCGCTTCGAGCAGCTGGCCGACAAGCATAAGCGTGACGACCACACCGACCGCTTCGAAATACGGTTCGCGCGCGTTCTCGGGCAGGACGTTCGGTGCGAAGGTGACCACGCAGGAGTAGGCGAATGCGGCCAGCGCGCCGAGGCTGACGAGCGCGTTCATCTCCGGCGAACGGTGGGCGATCGCGGCGAAACCGCTGCGGAAAATCGGCAATGCCGCATAGCCGACAATCGGCAGCATCAGCAGGAATTGCAGCCAGTTCGGCATCGGATACAGCATGAGCATGGTGGAGCCGAATACCGGAATCGTGCAGACGGCCGCCACGATAAGACGGGTGATGAGGGCGCGAATTCCCGATTCCAATCCGCGCGATTTGCCCGAATCACCCGAACCGGACGTTTGGACGGCGCCTTTTTGCGCGCATTGCACGCCTGTTTCCGCGGAACCGGATGCGTGGGCACCGTCAGCAGTCGCGCGAATGTCCGAATCGCCGGAATCGGACATACTGGCGCCGACGGAACCAACCGCGGAACCGGCGGCGGCACCGACACTTGCATGCTTTCCCGGCAGTATGCGCAACGTGCCGTGCAGCATGTTCATGCCGCATGCGAAGGGATACTCGCCCGGCTGGTCGGGATGAAGCGTCAGCGTGGTCGCGCGGAAGGCGGGCAACGCAAGATCGACCCCGAAATCGGAAAAAACGACGTGCGATGAGCATTCGCCGTCTTCCTTGCGATCGAAGATCAGCCGTAGCGGCACGCCGGCTTCGGCTTCGATGACGGCCGGGCTGTACCCGCCTTTGACTTCGACGACCGCTTCCTGCACGCCATCGCGCACCGGCGCACGATACGCTTTGCGCGGCGCGAAGAAGAACCACAGCACGCCCGCAGTAACGAGCAGCGCCACAATAAGCGCGATTGCGATGTGCATATTCCAGCCGCCTTCCGTCCGTAATTGGCCTTCGATTTCGGCAAACACCATCACAATATACCCCTATAGGGTATATTGGCAAGAGGGACGAGCAAACTTCAGCCGTAGATAAAATTTTCAGCGCAGCAAGGAGGACGGTATGAACGCCACACAGCACGGGTACGCAAGCGACCAGAAGAGGATTATCGCACGATTGAATCGCATCGAAGGGCAGGTGCGCGGCATTCGGCAGATGACGGAAAACGGCGAATACTGCATCGACATTCTGACGCAGATTTCCGCAGCGGACAGAGCGCTGAAGTCGGTGGCGCTACTGCTGCTCGACGACCATCTGCACCATTGCGTCGCCAAAGCCGCGGCGGAGGGCGGTACCGTCGCCGACGAAAAGCTGGCGGAAGTCAGCGCCGCCATCGCACGCCTTGCCAAATAATCGGAACAGATCCGCCATAAAAAAACTGCCGACGGGAGACACATGCACCCGTCGGCAGTTTGAAAAAAGAATTACGATTACAGGTCGAGGAAGTGGTCGAGGCCGACGGTCAGACCCGGGTAGGTTCCGGTGGAGACCTTGCGCACGGCCAGCAGCACGCCCGGCATGAAGGAGATGCGGTCGAAGCTGTCGGCGCGGATGGTCAGCTGTTCGCCGGAGTTGCCAAACAGCACCTCCTCATGGGCGTTGAGGCCACGCAGACGCACGGCGTGCACGTGGATGCCGTCCACCACCTGGCCGCGGGAGCCGCCATCGGTTTCGGTGGCGTCCGGAACCGGACCCAAGCCGGCCGCCTTGCGCGCTTCGGCGATGCCCTGCGCAGTGTGGAAAGCGGTGCCGGACGGAGCGTCCACCTTGGTCGGGTGGTGCAGTTCGATGACTTCCGCGGATTCGAAGTACGGCGCCGCGACCTTTGCGAAATGGTCGGCGAGCACCGCGGAAATGGCGAAGTTCGGCGCGATGAACACGCTCTGGCCCTCACGCGGAGCTGCTGCGAGCGCGGCACGCACCTGGTCGAGCTTCTCTTCGGTCCAGCCGGTGGTGCCCACCACCACGTCGACGCCCTGCTTGACGAGCGCGAGCACATTGCCCAGCGACACGCTCGGCACGGTGAACTCCACCACGACGTCGGTGTTTTCGGGGGTGATTGCGGCCAGGTCGTCGCCTGCGTCGAGCGCGAGCGCGAGTTCGGTGTCGGCGGCGGCATTGACGGCGTCGACCACGTGCGAACCCATGCGGCCCTTGGCGCCGACTACGGAAACCTTGATCATTGCAGCTCCTTGATGTTTTCGCGGGCGCGCATGTTGCGCATGTCGTACGTTTGCCGTGCGCATGTGTTCGAAATCGCGTGTCCGCGTCCATAACGTGTTCCACTTATGAATCTAAAGAGACGCTTCGACGCGGAGGCAGGCGGCTATGACGCTTGACGATCGAACGTCGGTCAGCCGCGGCGGCGCACCAGCAGCCAGCCGATCAGCGCGAACGGAATCGAACAGCCCACGAACACGGCGGGCAGGCTCAATCCCGCGCTTGGATTGAAATGGTCGAGCACGATGCCGGTGATCATGGAGCCGAACGACGCGCCCATTGTGCCGGCGGTGCTCACCCAGGACAGGCCTTCGGTGAGCGATTCCTCGGGCACGGTCTCCTTGACGACGAGGTTGCCGGAGGCGAACACCGGCGAAATGGTCAGGCCGGTGAGGATCTCCACCAGTCCCATCACGATCAGGTTGCCCTGGCACAGGTGGATCACCACGAAGCCGACGGTCATCAACGCGAGGAACATGATCATGTGACGCCAACGGGAGCCTTTGAGCTCGCACGAGCCGAAGACCAGCGCGCCCATGCAGGAGCCGACGGCCAGCATGGCGAGCTGCACGCCCAGCACGGAGTCGAGGTGCAGCGATTTCATGACGGCGGTCATGGACGTGTCGAACGCGGTGAACGCCATGTTGAACACGATGAACACGGCGAGAAGCGGCAGCACGCCCGCATAGGTGAGCACATTGCGCTTGTTGCGGTCGCAGCCGTCCGTCTTGAGCCGGTCGAGGTCGAAACGATTCGCGGAAGCAGCGGTACCAGCAGTACCGTCCGCAGCGGCACCGCCGGCCGCCAATCGCACGTCAGCATCGTCGGCATCAGCCGCGACGACCGTGATTTCGCGCAATACCGGCGGTTGTGTGTCACGCAATGCGAAGAACACGGCACCGCCGAACGCGCAGGCGAGGGTCGGCACGAACAGCTGTGATACGGGATGCACGGACGCGGCCAGGAAAGCCGCCAGAATCGGCCCGAAGATGAACACAATCTCGTCGATGGCGGATTCGAGCGCATACGCGGTGTTGAGCAGGTCCTCCTTGTCGGCGCGGTCGAGCACGTACGCCCAACGGGTGCGCACAAGCGCGCCGAACGAGAACTGCGTCATGCCCATGACCACGGCAAGCACGAACAGCAGCGGAATCGGCACGCGCATCAGCGCGGCGAACGCGAAGCCCAGCATGACGATGATCTGCACCGTCAGGATCACCGGACCGACCTTGCGCTGGCCGAACCGGTCGAACAGGCGCGCGTACAGCGGCGTGACCGCGGCGGTGGCGAGCACGTACGCGGCGCTCATCACGCCGGCGATCGTCCAATTGTCGTACATGTGGTTGAGCGCGAGCACGATACCGAGGCCCATCATGGACATCGGCAGTCGCGCGATGGCTCCGGACACGCAGAACGCCTTCGTGCCGGGAATGCGGAAAAGCTGCGCGTATGGCGATTGCGTTTTCTGCGATTCGTGCGGTTCGTGCGATTGCGATTGCGGTTTCGCGCCCGTCACGCCGTCACCTTTCCCCGGTAGATGAACATGTCGTCGAACAGTGGCGGCACTTCGCCGTCGGCACTGCCGCCGAGCCGGGCGACCGTCTCGCTTGCCGTGCGGTGCGCGATGCAGTCCAACCCCTTGTGGTCGTAGAAGCTCACGTCGCAGTCGGAATCGGTGTGCAGGTAGAACGCGGGCACGTCCCATGCGGCGAAATGCTCCTGCATGCGTCTCCAAAGCTGCCCGCCCACACCGTGGCCGCGCACGTCGGGGTTGACGATGAACAGTTCCAGCTCGCCCATGGTGGTTTCGTTGGCGCGCCCTTCGCGTTCCAGATCGAGTTCCACCGAGAAGCCGGATTTCAGCGCCGCCATATGCTTGGCGGCCTCCGGATCGGCGTCGATGCGGCGTTCCAAGGCCTTCATTTCCTCGCCGACTTCGATTTCGTCGAGCTGCGGCGCCTCGCCGGCGACGCGGATGAACGTGACGCCCGCGAGTGTGCCGTCGGCGGCGAACGCGCCGTTGGCGAACGTGGTCGGCAGCAGGTAGTGCAGCACGAAATATCGGGAGATCAGCCGCGACATGTCCGCGCCGACCTTGTCCACATCCTGCGGCCAGGTACGGTCGAACAGGTCGACCACCGCGTCCAGATCGCCCCAGCCGATGGGACGGAAGACGATTGCCGATGCGTTGTTTGTTCCGGCACCCATGCCGGCGTTCGGGATTGCGGTTGCGCTGTTCGCAGCCATATCAAACACTCCTTAACTGTCGTTGCGTCCGGCATGTGCGCCCGCCCACACATACTGCACGAGGGTAGCGGCGTTCCTCCACAACGCTGCCTGCATAGCGGTTTCTCCCGCAGGCAGGCCGGAAAGCGCCGCTCCCCCGCTTTCTTCGGTCAAGGAGCCATTGCGCACCGGCACTAGTCGTTGTCGGATTGCTGCGGAATTCCGTAGCTCAACTCGGCAAGGATCTCTTCTTCTGTTTTGTCGAGAGCGTCAAGCTCCCGATCGGCCTCGTGAGGCTCACTCACATAGTAGAGACAGGCGTCGATTGCATCCAACGGCACCCCTTCCATCGCCGCGAGCAGCAGACGGTACAGGTCGAGCTGTGCGAGCTTCTCCTTGATTTCGTCCGGTTTGCGTGGTTTTACGCCGGTTTTCCAATCGACCACGGTGTAGCGTTTCGTCTCGTCCGTTTCGTCGAGACCGCCGAAGAACACCGCGTCGAGTTTGCCGTTGACGATGGTGCCGAGCTGGGGCATGTCGACGACGAGCTGGCGTTCCGCCCATGCTGGACGTCGTTTTGCCCACGGCGAAGCGACGAGACGACGCTGCCAAGCGGCCAGTTTCCGTTCGTCTCGCAATTGGGCGTCCTGCGATTGCACGCCGCCGTTGTCCGCGTCGACTTGCGTATCACCTATCAATGTGATCAGTTCCGCACGCGACTGCGCGGCCATACCGGCAGCACCTTCCGTACCGCCGATGCCGTCGACGTCCGCATCCGCCATGATGAAACGCTCAGCCCATGCGTGGAACCGCGTGCCGAGCTGTGCCGCCGGCGAGGCGACGTGCGGAATCGGACGGACCAGACCACGCCAGTAGGCGCGGGAGTCACGCTCGCCCATGGAGCCGGCGCGCGCTTGCAGCGAGGTGACGTTTTGGCGGCCGGCAGCAAGGATACGTTCGCCTTTGGCACGCACGGCCTCGTCGAAGGCGTCCTGCGATTCGCCTGCGTCAGCCACGTCCGGTTCCGGCATGAGATGTTCGTCGGCGACGAGCAGTTTGGCGAGACGCAGCAGTGAGTTTCCGGTTTCCGGCGATGGCGTGGCGGATTCATCGGCAACGTCGCCCTGCGTTCCCGTGGATTCAGCGATATTCGGTTCGTCGGATTCGACGGCACGTACCTGTTCGGCCGCGGCACGCAGCTTGTCGGCGACATCGGCGCTCAGATCGCACGGCCAAGGCAAAGTATGGTCGTCCGAGACCGGTTCGAGCGGCGTGTTCCACGCATCGCCCACCACGGCATTCTCGAAATCGCGGGCGTGTTCGCCTACGAAATAGCCGTCGGGCAGGTCAAGTCCCAGCGTGTGCGGGGAGCCGTCCACATCGTCGGACAGGTTGTCCGGTTCGCGTACCGCGGTGACGATTCCGTTCATCGAATCGCGCGTCTCCAGCCAGAAATTCGACGGCGCGGCGCTTTTCTTTCCCTCCGCCAGGCGGGAGTCGCGGCTCGTCTCGTTGCATCCGCTGTATACGAGCAGCGCCTCGTAGCGGGCGCGCGTCAACGCCACGTAGGCGAGACGGCGTTCGTCGGCGTGCAGTCGGCGGCCGTATTCCTCCTGTTGCGTCAGGTACAGGCTTGCCGGATCCATTCCTTCCATATCGTCGACGGCCATGGTTCGCAAGGTGCCGAACACCTCGTCGTCGATCACTTCCGCATCGTCCAATCCGTCGAGCGATTCCACGGGATTGCCCCCGATGGGCGCGTCGTGCGGGAATCGTGGCAGGATATCCGCGTCGGCGCGCACCGGAACCGGCACCGCGGACGGGTCTTCCAGCCAAGTGTGGGCTTTTTCGAAGTATTCCGGCGGCTCCCATACGCCGTCGCGCCGACCGCCCGGATGGTCTTCGTCCGTTTTGACGCTCAGGTGGTCGCCTTGACTGGACGGGAAGGTGCCGTCGCGCATGCCGACCACGGCCACGGCGTCCCATTCCAGGCCTTTCGACTGGTGCACGGTCATGAGCACCACATCGACGGGGGTATCTGGTGCGGTGGCGTTGTCATCGGACGCGTCACGCAGCGAATCCACCCACGAGATGAACGCGCGCAGGCTTGGCGTGCCCTGCGCGGCGATTTCCTGCAAGTAGGTGTCCACCAGAGACAGCATCGCGTCGAGTGACGAAGCGGCATGCGATGCGGCACGATTGCCGGCATCCGGATGCCGCATCCGTTCGGCGAGCAGCAGGTCGATGTCCAGTCCGAGCGCGGTGATGGCCGTGCGTACCACTTCCGGCAACGGATGGCCGGCCGTGCGCTGCACCTGTTGGATGACGCGACCGGCGTGGATGACGCTCGCGGCTCCCGCACGGCTCAATACGCCGTCGACGAGGTGCCGCAGATCGCCGCGCAGCAGCACGTCGATCAGGAAGACGGCGTTGGGCACTTGGTCGCGGTAGGCGCGCACGGTGGCGCGGATGTCGGCGTCGGACGGATTCGCATCCGCCTCCACAATGCCGGCCGACACGAGCGCGCGGTAGCGTTGCGCGGTGTTGAGCCGTTCGGCGATGCCGGCGAGCGCCTGCAGATCGTCGGCGGACAGACCGAATCGTGGCGTGGCGAGCAGCCGCATGAGCGCGGCGCTGTCGGTGTGGTCGCATACGACGTGCAGCAGGGCGAGGATGTCTTTGATTTCGGGACGTTCCAGGAGTGCGGCCTGGCCGACGACGAGTGTGGTGAGGCCGGCTTGTTCCAGTGCGTCCTCGTAGGCTGGCATCTGCGTTTTGGAGCGGAACAGGAGCGCCACGTGCGGACGGTTGTCTTTGGCTCCGTCGGCGAGCTCGTTTTCGGTTGGCGTGTGCAGTGCGATCGCTTGTTTGGCGAAGCGTACGATGGCGTCGATTTCCTGGCCGAATGTGGCGTAGCCGAGCACGCCGAGCGTACCTTCGGGGGCATTGTCGATGTTGGCGAGCGGGGACACGTCCACTTCGCGCATAAGCGAGCTGCCGCGACGTCTGGCGGGCAGGCGCAATGGTTTCGTCAGATTGTTGGCCGCTTCGAGCACCATGCGCGAGTTACGTCGGGTGACGGTCAGCGTGTAGGGCTTGCCGGTGGCGTCGTGGCCGAAGTCGTGTTGCAGCATGCGGAATGCGCCTGGGCTGGCTCCTCGCCATGCGTAGATCGATTGGAAGGGGTCGCCGACGGCGTTCACCGCGCTGCGATGGGTGGAATCGGCGTGGAACAGTGCGGTCAAGAGGGCCGCCTGCGTGGTGGAGGTGTCTTGGTATTCGTCGAGCAGCACGTGCGTGTAGCGTTTGCGGTAGGTGGCTCCGATGGAGGGGAATCGGGTGACGAGTTGGAATGCGGCGATGGTGAAGTCGCTGAATTCGGCCATGTTGAGGGCGCGTTTTTCGGCGTGGTAGTCGGCCACGAGGTCGAGTAGCAGGTCGCGTTTGCGGGCCGTGCCGGCCAATTGCGCGGTCTTGTAGACGCAGAGTTGGTGGCATTGGGCGCGGTATTCGCGCATGCGGGTTTCGAAGGCGGTGTCGGATTCCTTTTTCTTCTGTTTCGGAGCCTTGCCCACTTTCGGCTCGTCATCGGGAACGTCCTCGTCTTCAAGCGCTTTGGCCACTTGCGCCACAAACGCCTTATCCCATGCGCGCACGCGTTCCACGGCTTCGTCGAAGCTGGTGCAGTCGCTGCCGATCATGGCTCCTGCGATGGCGTTGGATAGGGTGAACACGTTGCCGGCGATGGTGGAGAATTTGCCGAGTTCGTCGCCGCCTTGGTCGAAGGCCATGAGCTGGTCCATGTGCTTGTCGAGCACGGTGTGGATGAGCTGCAGCGCTCCGGCTTCGCTCAATGGCTGCGTGTTTTGGTCGAAGCCGACGAGCAGGCCGTATTGGCGCACGATGGTTTGGAAGAACGCGTCATAGGTGGAGACTTCCGGTTTGAGGAAGGCGACGCGTGTACCGCGTCCGGCTTGGTTGCGTGTCACGGCAGCGGAGACGCGCGAAAGCAGTTCGGAGGCGGCTTTGCGTGTGAAGGTCAGGCCCAGAATCTTCTCGGGACTGATGCCCTGGTCGATGAGGGTGATGATGCGGCGGGTCATGGTGTAGGTTTTGCCGGAGCCGGCGCCCGCCACCACGACCACGTCCTCGTATGAGGGGGCTTGGATGACGGCGGCCTGTTCCGGACTGTCGGTGAATTTCGGCGTGACGGCCGGCACAGTGCCCATCGCATCGCCCTTTGCTGTGGCCCCGTTCGTTGACATGCTTCCGTTCATACCGTTACTCCCGTTCATGCCACGGTCCTTTCGAATACGGTGTTCTGCTCGCCTTGGCAGGCCGGGCAGACCCCACTGCCGTACGTTCTGCAGTATCCGACGTGTTCCACGGTCGGACGCGCGGTGATGCGGGTGGCCCGGCTCGCCGCGGCCGCATAGAAGACGCGGGAGATCATGGTCAGCGACCATACCGTCATCTTCGACCGCGATTCCAGAAGTTGCTTCCAATGTTCTTCGCTGACCTGCGCCGGCCGTTCGACGTCGTCGAGGCCGCTGGTGAAGACGCTGGCCATTTTGGGCACGTATTTGCGGGGTATGAAATCGCCCGCGTTGATGCTTCCGCCGGCGAACAGCGCCTGCTGGTGGTACGCTTCGTCGCCTTGCCCTTTGCGTGGCGCGGGTGCCGCGTATTCCATGACGTGGAACAGGGCGCTTTGGGTGATGTCCGGCATGGCTGCGATCGCCTGCGCGCCGCGTTTTCCGCCGTGTTCCGGGAATGCGAGGCCCAGCTGGTAGCAGACGAGCTGCAGGTCGCTGAACAGGGAGCGTCCGTTCGGCACTTTGCCGGTTTTGTAGTCGATCAGCCGTACCTGTTCGCGGCCGTCGGCGGTACGGCGGTGTTCAAGACGGTCGATTCTGCCCGACAGGCGTACGGTGAGCCGGTCGCTCATGCCGGTTTCCGGCCAGCCGCCGACGAGCGCGCCCATGATGGCGATGAGTTCGTCGCGGGAGATCGGAGCGTTGCCGTCGATGGCGTTGTAGGCGTCGAGGATGTCGTCGAAGTCGAATCGCGCGGCGAACTGCCGTTCCGCTTCGGCATGGTCCAATGTTCCCACGGTGATGGTTTCGGTGTTGTTCGACGGGTATCCCGTACGGTTCGACTTGACGAAATATGTGGCGATGTTGCGCAATGCGACCGACGCCTTCGCGTCCTTGCCGAGCGCCTTGTACCGTTCCTCGGGGTCGTCGATGGCGTTGAGGTCGCCACGTAGGGTCTTGTATCGGCCGATCATCCATTGGGTGATTTCGTCGATGTTGTCCTCGTCGCTTACCGCGGTGTGGTTTTGGGGCAGGTCGAGGCCGGCTTCGGTGGCCTGTTGCGCGACGGCGTGGATGAGCGAGCCGAAGCTGGTGGCCGCGCTGCCCATGCGTGGGCCGGCGAAACGGTTCTCCAGCATCCAGCACACCGGGCACGCCCACAAACTGTCCACGGCGGATGGAGAAAGGGTGACCACGTCGGATTGGCCGTCCGTTTTTTCGATGGATTCCGGTTGTTCGATAAGCTTCGCCTTGTCGGCATGCTCCGTTTTCCCGTCAGATTCCATCTTGCCGTCGATTTCCGTCATATCGTCGGCTCCCGCATGTTCCGTAAGGAACGCCCAATTGTCGGGATTCGCGGCGGCGATGCCATGCGATGCCAACAACGCCAAGGCTTGCGCGGCATCGCGCGCTTGGGGGGAATCGGCCGGCACATGGGCCAGCACGCTTCGCGCGGCGGCGACCAGGCCACGTGGGTCGGCCTCCAGTCCCGCGTATTCGCCGGCCTCGCCGACCGCCGTGTACACGCGTGTTTCCGCATCGGCATCCCGGTCGCGGTCGAACCATTCCGGCAGGTAGCCGTAGAGGAAGTCGGACGGCACATGGTCTTCGTTGAGGACCGCGCTTACCGTCACGCGCTCATCGGCACGGGTGAGCGCCACAAGGAGGCTTTTCTGTTCGGAGGCGAGCACCGCGGCGAGCTGCGCGTTTTCGCGGCCTGCGGAAGTGACGATGTCGTCGGACAGTCGTCCATGCAGCATGATGTCGGCGAGTTCCTCCCCGCCGAACAGGGTGTTGCGCGGTGAGAGGTTCGGCCATTGGCCTTGTTGGAACGCAGGCATGAATACTAGTTTCCAATGTTTTCCGGCAGCTCCGGCGGGCGTGGTGAGCGTCACGGCCTGATCGATCGGCGCGGTGTGCGCCAGGGAATCGGCTTCGATGGCGAGCGCGCGGACCTGTTCGATGAACGCGTCGATGGTGTGCGCTGCCGTCACGCCGTTCGATTCGCCGCCGGACGCGTAGCTGAACAGGCGCATCGCGGTGTCGAGCCGGTCGTTGGCCGCGCGGCCTTCGGCGTTGTTGCGCAACGCCGTTTTCTGCCAGATTTCGGCTTTGCCGAACGCCTGCCATGCACAGTCGAGCATGTATTGCGGTTCGTGGGATGTCAGGCGCGCCTCCGACCGCAGGGTATCGTCGAGCGCTTTCCACAGGCGTGCGAAGGCTTGCGCTTGGGGGTCTTTGCGGCCCAGTACGGAGGCGATCGCGTCGAGCACGCGGTCGGTGTCGCCTTCCAATAGCAGGATGTACAGCGCGTTCATGCCGAAGGATGGTTCGTCCGCGTCCTCAGCGGCACGCTCTCCCGTCATCAGCCGGTCGTCGGTGTCGATTGCCGGCAGGCCCATGTCGGCAGCGTTTTCCGTGTCTGACGCCGATGCCGCCGCGTGTGCGGTGTGGAAGGTTTCGACGTAATCGTTCCAATCGTCGATCAGCTGTGGCAGCAGCGCGCGTCCGGACGTGTCGGACGTGGTCGGATCGGCTGTATCGTCATGCAAAACCGTGGCCAGCGAGCCGAGCGCGTTCATCGCCGATTCGACCACGCACAGCCGAGCCGGACGTTCGCCGGGGGTGGTGATCAGCGGCGAGTTCATGATTGATGCGACGCGTGAGCGCACGTATGCGCCGGCCGTGTCGAGGTTCATGGACGAGGTGGCGATGCCTTGCCGTTTCAGTTCGGCCAGTTCGATCATGGAGAACAGGCCCTGCACGAACGGTTCGTCCTTGAGGGGGCGGGTCACGCTCGAATAGCGTACGGGCACGCCGTCGGCGCGTAGCCGTTCGCCGAACGTGCGCACGGTGGCGTTGTCGTGGGCGATCACGGCCATGTCGTTCCAGTCGCGGCCGTGTTCGAGATGTTCGGTTTTGATTTTCCACACCACGTCGTCGAGTTCTTCGACGGTGGAACGGTACATCGCGGCTTCAAGACTGCCGTCGTGCGTCTCCGGTATGGCGATGGCCGGCATTTTGCCGGGGCGGTTCGCCAGCGCGTCGTCGGTCGATTCCGTGCTGGCGATGGTCAGGCTCACGCGGCTCGCCACCGCGGCCAGGTCCGTACCTTCGGCCATATGAGACGGTTCCAGCCGTACCAGTCGCGCGCCCAATCGCGATTGCGCCATGTTGAACAAATATTCAGGGTACGATCCGCGGAACGTCTGCACCGCCTCGTCGGGGTTGCCGACGAGCAACAGTCGCACGCCACGGTTGCGCAATGCGGTGAGAAAGTCGAAGCCGGCGAGTGTGGCGTCCTGGAAATCGTCGACGATGACGAGTTTCGGCAGGTCGGACGTTTCGGCTTCGTTCACGGCGACCGCGGCGTCGATCATGAGTTGTGAGGCGTCGAGACGGTATTGGTCCGGATATGCCTCGTTGATGGCCTGGTTGTATTCGGCGCGCAGCGCGAAGGCGAGCCGCCATTGCACGCGCAGTCGTTCGCGTCGTTCGTCGAGTGTGCCGTGCTCGTCGGCAGCGCGGGCGATCAGCATGTCTTCGAGTTCCGGTTTCGCGCCGATCTCGTTCATGCGGGCAAGCATGTCGCGCAGCTGGTTGGCGAAGGCGTCGGTGGCGTCGTCCACCACCATGCCCGACCAGTCGGCGACCACGAAGTAGATGCGCAATAGCGCGCAGGTGGAGCATTCGTCGCCGTGCTCGGCATGTTCGGCATGTCTGGCGAGCACGCGGCGGATGACCACGTCCTGTTCGGCCCCGTTGAGCAGTTTCGGCAGGGGTTGTCCGGCATGCGATCGCACGGCGGTCATGATGCGGAACGCGACGGCTGGCAGGGTGGTGACGGGGCGTGCCTGCGAGATCGCGGACAGTTCGCGGATCACGGTGTCGCCGAGCCGGTCGGCCACCTGTCTGCCGGAGACCGTCATCACGGCGTACGCGTCGCCATGCCGCTTCATCGCGGCGACCAGCATGTCCAGCGCAAACCGGGTCTTGCCGCTGCGGGGTGCCCCCGCAACCAATGTCACGTCATCGAGATCGTCCACATCCATCATGTCTCCCCAGCTTAGCCGAACGGTCCGGCCACGAATCGCATATCATCGTCCGAAGCCGTCCTGAAAACGTCATCGTGGACACCGCCATCTTTATATATGGACATCGATACCCTCTACAAAGTTTTTCGGACACCGCCACCAATAAGATTGACTAGCGGCGCAGCCCGGGAAGGTTCAACAGCGAACAGACGGCCTGCCCATGACGACGAGTACAGTCGAAGCATAGACGCAACGCACGGAACCGGGCAGGAACTACAGGAAAGAGGAAGCATGGAAGCCTCAAGGAGCATTCCCCCTCAGATTCCCGGTTACACACTGATCAAACGGCTGGGCTCCGGTTCCGAAGCCGACGTGTACCTGTACCAGCAGCTTTCCCCGGCCCGTCAGGTGGCCATCAAAATCAGCAAGAACACGCTCGACCCACGTGCCGCGGTCCGCTTCCGTTCCGAAGCGAATTTCATGGGACAGATCTCCACACACCCCTACATTCTTTCCGTCTATGAGAACGGAGTGACCGTCAACGGGCGCGGCTACACCGTGTTCGAATACGCTCCGGGCGGCAATTACAAGACGTTCCTCGAGCATGGCCGTCTCACCGCCGACCAGATGCTCACCGTCGGCATCGATCTGGCGAGCGCGCTGTTCACCGCGCATCGCAAAGGCATCATCCATCGAGACATCAAGCCCAGCAATATTCTCATCAACGCGCACAATATGCCCATGCTCGCCGATTTCGGCATCGCCGGGACCGTCTATGGGCGTCCGGGTGTCGGCTTCACCATCGCGTGGGCCGCGCCGGAGGTGCTTGCCCAAGGCGGTGGCGGCAATGAATCGTCCGATATCTATTCGCTTGGCGCCACGCTGTTCGCCATGCTGATCGGCCAATCGCCGTACGAGTATTTCTACGCCGATGTGCTGGGCGATTCCCAACGGCAGGTGCGGGCCGAACGGCTCAAGTCCGTCATTCTCAACAATCCGCTGCCCAAGCTCAACCGTCCCGACGTGCCGGTCGAAGTGGAACGGGTGTTGCGTAAGGCCTTGAGCCGTACGCCCGAGGATCGTTACTATTCCGCGTTGGAGCTCGCGCGCGACATGCAGCGCGTGCAACAGGCCTTGTATGGCCGTGCCGTGCAGACCACCGTCGAGGGTGTGCCGGATTATCCGCAGAACATGTACGCGCAGACTTCCACATTCGACCAGTCCGCCCCGGTTGCGAAACAGCATGCCCGGTGGGTGAAGCCGTTGGCCGTCACGGTTGCTGCGGCGGCCGCCGTGGTCGTGATGGCGTTGGCGTTCGTCACCGTCGTCATGCCGAATATGGATGCGGCTTCCGACAACAGCAAGGTGCAGGTGCAGAACCATGGCACCCAGAACCATGCCGAGAACGATCCCGATTCGGCGATCACGTCGGGCAGTGTGCCGAGCGTGCAGGATCTTACGGGCGAATACACCGCCGACGGCAAAGTGCGGTTCACGTGGGTCAATCCTTCTCCGAAGGATGGCGATTCGTACGCGTGGTCGCTGGTCGGCGATTCGGGAACCGACCCGAACGCGCAGGGCACCACCACGGAGTCGACGCGTATCGAAATCGATCCGGCCGACGGCGCGCAGACGTGCGTGCAGGTGAGTCTGGTTCGCGCGGACCGGCAGATGTCCGAGAATCCCATGATCGCATGCGCGGCCAAGCCGTGAGTTTGCGGCCGGATGCGGGTGACATGAACCGATACGAACCAATACAGCCCGGCATGCATGCGGGCAAACAGGTAGGCGCATGCGGTTGGATGCGCGGTCAAGCAAAGTTTGGGCACAATCAGGGAAGAGCCAGTCGATGAGCAAGCATAGGAACGCCGAGAACCAGTCGGCGCAATCGTACGAACGGCAGTTGCGATTCGGGTCGATGCTGCGCAAGCTGCTGCCTTCCGGCAGTCGCCGGTGGATCACGCCGATCGTCATGCTGCTGCTGTTGCTGGGCATCGTCGCCGGGGCCGTCATCGTCAGTTCGGTGACGCAACGTCACGTGCAGCTCGACGATGGCACCGTGTGGGTCACTTCGCTCAAGGACCGCAAGGCCGCCCGTTTCAACGTGCGCAACCGGGACGCCGATGCGGGCGTCGCCTCCACTGCGGCCCGGTTCGACGTGGCCCAGCATGATGGCTCCACCGTGATCTCCGAAGGTACGAAGGCCAGCAACATCGAGGCCTCCACCGTCAGCGAAAGCGGCAACACCACCATCAAATCGGATATGCGGACCGTCGTCGGAGGCAACACCGCGGCGTTCATCAACGTCAAGACGGGCAATGTGTGGGTCGGGTCAGCAGATGATGTGAAATCCATGAATCCGACCACCGATTCGCCGAAGATGAAGCTGGGGTCGGGTGGCCGTATCGCGGTGACGCATGACGGTGTCGTCTACGGCTATCGCGCGTCCGACGGCGCGGTGCTCAGTGTCGACGGACCTCAGGGAACGCCCGGCAAGGATGCGACGATCAAGGGCGCCACGAATGTCGAATCGTTCACCGTGGTCGGCAAGACGCCGGTCGTAGCCGGTGCCGGCAAGGTGTTCTGGCCGAAGGGCAGCGCGGATATCGGCCTGCAGGGTCAGGCGACGTTGCAGGCGCCGTCCACGGATGGCAGGCAGACTGGCTGGGTGGCGGTTTCCACGCCGCGGGGCATCGCCATGGTCGATTTGGGTAGTAAAAAGGTCACGCAGCTGCCGAATGCCGGCAAGGGCGATGCCGCGCAGCCGGTGTCCACCAATGGCTGCGTGTTCGCCGCGTGGGCGCAGAAGGCCAACAATTACATCAGGGTGTGCGCGGCGAACGACAAGGACGCACAGTTTTCCTCGTTGGAAGATGTCAATCCCACCTCGCAGCTCGTGTTCCGCACCAACCATCGTCTGGTGGTGCTCAACGACGTGGTCAACGGCAATGTGTGGAATCCGCAGGAGTCCACCAAGGTCATCAAAATCCAGTGGAACAAGGTGGAGACCAAGCAGTCGAAGCAACAGCAGCAGAACAACGACAGCGCCAACAACCAGCATAATTTCAGCAAGAACTGTTCGGCGCAGTCGGGGCAGATCAAGGCCGTGGACGATTCGTTCGGCGCGCGCGTGGGATCGCAGCAGATTCTCGACGTGTTGCGCAACGACGAGCAGACCGACTGTTCTGTGCTGCGCATCACGTCGGTGAGCGCTCCGGATGGCGCGAACATCACCGTCTCCCCCGTGTATGACGGCCGGTATCTGCAGCTCGACGCCTCCGGTGCCGCCGCGGGCAACGTGTCCTTCAGCTATGAGATTTCCGACGGACGCGGGCAGACGTCCAGCGCCACCGTGTCGCTCACGCTGGCCGGCGGCGACGACCATGCGCCGCTGCAGAGCGACACTCCGCCGGAAATCGACGTGGAGCAGGGTGCTTCGTACACCGCGAACGCGTTGGGCAGCTTCTCCGACCCCGACGGCGATCCGCTGACCTTGGTGTCGGCATCGCCGCAGAACACCGATCAGGTGACGGTGTCCACGCGAGCCGACGGACAATTGGTCTTCAACGCCGGTTCGATGTCGTCCGGCAGGGCGGGCATCGAGGTCACGGTGTCCGACGGCCAGCAGACCGGCACCGGCATGATCTACTTCTCCGTGAAACCGGCGAACACGCTGGGCGCGGTCATCGACCCCGTGGTCAAACAGACCACGCCCGACACCCGCACCACCATCGCGCTCAAACCGTACGTGCACGGCACGTCCGTCGAACCGGCCGAATTGACCGCGGTGGAGACGCCGTCCGGCGCGGCCACCACCATGAACGCCACCGACATGTCGATCACGTTCACCGCCTCCAATCCCGGCACCTACTATGTGCCGTACACCATCACGCAGGGTTCCATTCCGTCGACCGGTCTGGCTCGTGTGGAGGTGCAGGCGGTGGCCGGAGACGCCGCCAAGCCGATCGCGGCGAACGATGTGGCGCTGCTCGGCGCGGACAATACCGCGATCGTGGAGCCGCTTGCCAACGACGTCGACCCGATGGGCGGCGTGCTGTCGGTGACCAGCGTCACCGCGGACGCGCAAAGCGGCATCAAAACCGGTGTGGTGAGCAACAAGCGCGTCTATATCACCGCGCGTCAGGTGCCTACCGAGCCGGTGCGGATCTCCTACACCGTGGCCAACGCGGCCGGATCGTCGACCGGCGTCATCGTCCTGCAGCCGCCGGCGCTGACCACGTCGAATTCCGTGCCGAAGGCCGAGAACATCACCGCGCAGGTGCGCACCGAAGGCATCGTGTCCGTGGACGTGCTCGACCATGTCACGTATTCCGACGGCACCACGGTGAGCCTGCAGAACGACTTGCAGTATGACAAGAACACGTTCAAGGGTCTGGTGTTCGTGTCCGGCGACACCGTGCGCTATCAGGCCACCAGACAAACCGGCTCCTTCCCCGTCACCTACACGGTGAAGGACAATCTCGGCAACGCGGCCTCGGCCACCATCACCATCAACGTGCATCAGAAGGACGCGTCCAACAAGGCGGCTCCGACACCGTCCGACGTCGAGGCGCAGGTGGCGGCCGGTCAGAAGGTGCAGATTCCGATCACGCTCACCGGCATCGACGCTGACGGCGATGACGTGCAGCTGCTCGGCTTGGGCAACAAAGCGCCGAAACTGGGCCGTATCAGCGAGGTGGGCGCCACGTATCTGGTGTATGAGGCGTATGCCGATTCGTCCGGAACGGACACCTTCTCCTACGCCGTGGAGGATTGGACCGGTCAGAGGGCCACCGCGCAGGTGCGTGTGGGCGTGTTCAAATCCGGAGCCGATTCGGGTGTGTACGCGCGTGACGACGAGATCACGCTGCGTCCGAACACCGCGGCCACCGTGCCGGTGGCGCAGAACGACATTTCCGGGGACAATACTGATCTGACCGTGTCCAAGGACGTGGAATCGCAAGGCATCGGCGGCATTCAGGTCGTTGACAACATGCTGTCGTTCACCACGCCGAAGCAGGCGGGCACGTATTACGTGGTCTACACCGTCAAGGACAAGGCCGGCCTGTCCGATTCGGCGACGTTGACGGTGAATGTCGACGAGAACGCCGCCATCGACCCGCCGACCGCGTACGATTACCGTGTTCCGGCCGCCGCCACAATCGACAAGAAATCCGTGGACGTGGACGTTTCGCAGTGGATTGCCAATCCGTCCGGCACCGCCGACGAGCTTCAGGTGGGCGTGGATCCTTCCGCGACCGACCATGCGCATGTCAAGGGCGGCAAGGATTCCACCATCATCACCGTTGATCTGACCGATGAGGCGCGCGCGGTGCCGTACACCGTCACGAACACGACGTACGGCATCACGTCCACCGCGTTCATCCAGGTGCCCGCATATGGCGTGTTTCCGCCGGTTCTGCGTCCGAAGGCGCCGGCGTTGAAGGTCAATGCGCGTGAGACCATCACCATCAACATCGCCGACTACGTGCGTGTGGGCGCGGGCAAGACCGCGTATGTGGACGGCGCCGATTCGGTGAGCGCCACGAAGGCCGCGGACGGCGACCTGTACGTCAACGACCAGACGTTGAGGTTCACCGCGCCGAAGGATTACGCGGGTCCCGCGTCCATCACCTTCACCGCGGTGGACGGCAAGCGAGACAAGAACGACAAGGTGAAGATCGTCAATTCGGCGGTGCTCACGCTTCCGATCACGGTGATCGGACGTGAGGTTCCGCCGCCGACGTTCTCGTCCTCCACCGTCGATGTGGTGGCCGGCGAGAAGGCCACTACCATCGATCTGACGGCGCTGACCCATTCGGCGTCGGGCCTGTACGAGGATGAGAAGCAGTACTCGTATTCCGGCGGCGTGAATTCCGGCAGTGTGGATGCCAGAGTGTCTCCCTCCGGCACGTTGACCGTGTCCGCGGACAAGACGGCCACGCCGGGCACCACGGTGAGCGTGCCCGTCTCGATCAAATATGCGAAGGGTACGGTGAGCGCCGGTATGACCGTGCGCGTCACCGCGTCCAACAGGCCACTCGCCCGTGTCACCGAGAAGACCGTGAAAATCAAGGCCGGTTCCAGCGAGCAGGTGAATCTGCTGTCCGACGCGTACAATCCGTTCCCCGACACTCCGCTGACGGTGACCGGATGCACGTCCGATGGCGCGTCGAAGCTGACGGTGGATTGCCCATCCAACGGCGTGGTGTCCATCAGGGCGGCTTCCGACATCGGCGCGAACACCAACAAGGTGGTCGTCACCGTGCGCGACGCCACCAAAACAAAAGAACGTGAGGTGACCGGCACCATCAGCGTTTCGGTGATGGACAAACCTGATGCGCCGCTGTTTTCCGCGGTGTCCGGCGACCCGCAGGATGGCGCCGTGAATCTGAGCTGGACGGCCGGTTCGGCCAACGGCAGCCCGATCACCGAATACAAGGTGATGTGGGGCGGAGACGCGTCCGGCGAGCGCTCGTGCGGGCAGAAAACCTCCTGTCTCATCGACGGGTTGAAGAACGGCAAGACCTACTCGTTCAAGGTGCAGGCCAGGAACGAGGTCGGCTGGTCCAAGGATTCCAACGCCGTCGAGGGCACGCCAGACAAGCTGCCTGACGCGCCGACGGATGTGACGGCCAGTGTGAAGGGCAACACGGTGAGCGTCACGTGGAAGGCTCCGGACGGCAATTTCTCGTCGGCGGACAATTACGAGGTGACCTTGTCCGGCAGGAACGCGCCGTCCAAGCAGACGACAAATTCCACCGGAATCGATTTTGTTTTCGATAACAACGCGATTTCCGACGGCGACTCGTACACGGCGACGGTACGCGCCCACAACAAGGTGAATTGGAGCCAACCGTCCAAGGCGTCCGACGCGGTCAAGCCGTGGGGCAAGCCCGATGCGCCGAAGATCTCCGTGACGAACGACGACACCACGGGAACCGTCACCGTCGAATCAGTAGGCAACACCCGCAACGCGGGATGCAAGGCCGTCGAGATTTCCGGAGATGTCAGCGCAAGCATCGACGGATGTTCCGGATCCTACGATTTCAAGATTCCGGACCATGATCTCAACACCAGGGAATACACCATCAAGGCGGCGGTGGTCGGCAAGGAGAAAACGACCAGCGACGATTCGACCGTGCGTTTCACACCGAAATACGCGGTGAAGGCGCCCGAATCGGTCAGCGTCAAGGGGCATGACGACGTGTGCGTAGTCAGTTGGAAGGAGAACGGCCACGCCGACGGGTTCACGGTGAGCGCGGACGGACTCGGCTCCTACCATGCCGGCGCTTCCGAACGATCGCACGATTTCCCGCTCAAGGAATGGCAGTTCTGTTCCTCGGGTTCCGTCACGCAGCATTTCAATGGCGCGGCAAGCACCTCCAAGTCCGGCAGGGCCGATCCGGCATACGTCCGCAAGGTGAAGGCCGCCGTCAAGGCGCCGATGCTGACGTGGGACGCCAATGATCCGAACATCATCAAGGTCAGCGGCGGATCGGTGAACATGTACGGCCAGCCCGGCAAAACCGTGATCACCTTCACCGCGGACGGCAAATCCTATGACGTCGCCTGGGTATTGGGCTCCGACAAACTGAACGTCAAGGATGTGCTGCCGACCGGAGCCGATTACGCGTGGAAGGCGAAGGTGGTGGGCACCGACACCGCGCTCAACAACGAGGACAATGGCGGCACACTGCTGGACCATGACAGGTACAAGGCTCCCACGCCGAAACCCGAACCGTCGGAACCTTCAGAACCATCAAAACCGTCGGAACCATCGGATTCTGACGCGTCCACGGAAGGCGAAGCGGCCACGCGGAATGACCGGCCTGTGGCATCCTCCGTCGCCCTGTCCACCATCGACGGCGCATCCAAGCCTTGGATCCGCGGCCTGGCCTACTACGCCAGATGGTGAAACGGACGATCACAGCAATCGCAAACACAACGAACCATCCACACGAGCAACACAACAAGCAAGGAGCAACCCATGAGCAACGATTTCGATGACGCCACCCAGCTGGGTTCCATCGGCCATAATCCAAGCGTTCCCAGCCAACCCGGCCAGCAGCAGCCGGCGTTCCACACGCCGAATCTGCCGGAGCAGCCGCAAGCCGATGAGGATCCGGAGGGCACGCTGCTGAGCGCGCACGGCACCACCCAACCGGCGTTGCCGCAACAGTCCGCCCCGGCAACGCCGAACCAGCCGCGGTTCCGTCAGCCGATGCCGCAGAACCTTCGCCAACCGGCCGCCAATCCGGCAGTCGCAATGCCCGCGCAGCAGCCCGTCCAGCCCAGCCAGCCTGTACAGCCCGTCAAACAATCCCAGCCGGTCGTCGACACGTCCATGATGACCGCACCCAGCAAAGACATCACCGAATTCCATGAGAAGTTCGCCAAGCTCGTAGACAACGTCTCCCAGGTCGTGGTCGGCAAGGAAGCACCCATCCGCCAATGCGCCACAGCCATGGTGGTCGGCGGGCACATCCTGCTCGAAGACAACCCGGGCACCGGCAAAACCCAGCTGGCGCGAGGCCTTGCCAACTCCATCGACATGTCGTTCAAACGTATCCAGTTCACCCCGGACCTGCTGCCGTCCGACGTGGTCGGCGTCACCTACTACGACCAGAAGCGCGGCGAATTCGAATACCGCGAAGGCCCGATCTTCGCGTCCATCGTGCTCGCCGACGAAATCAACCGCGCCTCACCGAAAACACAGTCCGCACTGCTCGAAGTCATGGAAGAGCAGAAGGTCACCGTCGACGGCGTCACCCACCCGGTGCCGCAGCCGTTCATGGTCATCGCCACCCAGAACCCGATCGAACAGCTCGGCACCTACAAGCTGCCGGAAGCGCAGATGGACCGTTTCCTCATCAAAACCACCATCGGCTATCCAAGCCACGACGTGAGCGTCAACATCCTGAAGCAGGTCAACGTCACCGACCGCGCCGCCACCGTGCATCCGGTGCTCACCGGCGAAGACGTGCTGCGCATGCGCAACATCAGCGAAACCGTGCATCTCGACGACGCGATCCTCGAATACATCGTGCGACTGGTGGAAGCCACCCGCCACAACGAACGCATCCAAGTCGGCTCCTCCATGCGAGGCGCGCTCGCCTTGACCCGCTGCGCGCGCGTATGGGCCGCCTCCGACAACCGCGGCTACGTAGTGCCCGACGACGTCAAAAACCTCGCCGTACCCGTGCTCGCGCACCGCATCACCCTCACCGCCGAAGCCACCTTCGCCGGAAACACCCCCGAACAGATGATCGGCCAGATCCTCGAAGACGTGCCGGCCCCGACCCTGGGCGCCAACGCCTGAAACACAATCCGCCCCCGGCATACGCACCACACAATCCGAAAGGTCAAGGAATGCGGCATTCGCACACAGTGCAGCGCAGACGGACCATCCAACGATCCCTACGCCGCCTCAAACATCGCATCAAGCGACTGGCCACCTCATACGTGTCGCCGCTTGGCTGGGCGGTGGCGGCGCTCGCCGTCGCCTCGCTGGTGGCGTTCGTCCTGCTGGGGTGGCATGAGCTGCTGGCCATGGCGGTGGTGTTCGCGGTCATGCTGGCCGCGGCGGTCATGCTTTCCCTTGGCAACACCTCGTTCCAAGCCACCATCGACGTGTCCAGCAGACGCGTCACGGTGTCAGACACGGTGAAAGTCGACGTCTGCGTGGACAATCCGGGCCGCACCCCCACCACGTCGGCGCGCGGCGACCTGCCCATCGGAGACAACCACGAACGGTTCGCCATTCCCATGCTCGCCGCAGGCCAGTCACGCCAGACGACCGTGGAATTCACCGCCGTCAGCCGCGCGGTGCTGCCCATCGGCCCGCTATCCATCCGCAAAGGCGACCCGTTCGGTCTGATCCGCCACGAAAAGAAACTCGTGGACCAGATCAACGTGTTCATTCATCCGCAGACCGTGCTGCTCAGCACCCTGAACGCCGGCATTCCACGCGATCTGGAAGGCCAGCCAAGCGGCGAAATCGTCGACGACGACCTCGACTTCTACGGCCTGCGCGAATACGAGCCCGGCGATGACGTGCGCAACGTGCATTGGCTCAGCTCCGCGAAAACCGGATCGCTTATGATCCGCCAATACGAAGCCCCCCGCCGTACCGACACCGCTCTGACCATCAGCGTGAACCCGGATGATTACATCGATTCCCAGGAATTCGAACTGGCCGTATCCGTCCACGCCTCCATCGGCGTGCAATGCCTGCAGCAGAACCGGCCAGTCACCGCGCATGCCGGTTCCACGCACGCCATTCCGCGCAACGCCACGGAATTTCTCGATGGCTGCAGCGGCATCGACCCTGACATCGACGACAATCCCAACCTCGCGCAAACCACTCTCGAACATGCCCCCGACGCATCCTTCTACTTCTTCACCGTCGGCAGGCTCAAAACCATCGACGACATCAAACACATGGTCCTCGCACTCCCCCGCTCCGCAACCTGCGTGGTGCTTCAAGCCGCAACCGGCCAACCGCGCGCCATCAAACGCTACTCCGACTTCACCTTGGCAACCGTGGGAGACCTCAACGACCTCCCCATGATCATGGGGGTGCTGGCATGAGCACCACATTCACCAACACCGGCAATTTCACCGGCAACCTCACCGGCACAGGCACCAACTCCGCCAACACCAACACTGGCATGGCGACCGGCACAGGCACCGGCTCATGGGCGGACTCCACCCACTCCGTCATCTGGATGTCCCGCAGCGGCAAGTCCCCAGCCATGCCCAACACCAACCAGCCGCACGCCGCGCAATACGCAAGCCTCACGGTCGCCGCCCTGCTGACCATCGCCGCAGCCAGCAACCTCATCGACGTATACGGCTCCGCCCTGTCTTGGACGAGCGCCGCAATCCCCGCCACCATCATCGGCTCGCTCGTGGCGCTTGCCGGTCTCGTTCCCGCGTTGCGCCTGTGGTGGCAGATGCTGTTCATGGCGTGTGCGCAGCTGGTGGTCGGCCCGGTCATCTTCCTGAATGGCACCACCATCGCCCATGTCATTCCCACATTGCGCACGTTGACGCAAGGGTGGATGCGGATGCTCGGCTCGTTCAAATACCTGCTGGCCATCGACCCGCCGACCGGCACCGGCGACGGCTCGCTGCTCGCCGTGTGGACGATCTGCCTGTGGGCCGCGCTGCTGGCCGGTATCTTCGCGGTTGCGGAGGATGGCCGGCTTACGATGGTCGCGGTCGTTCCCGTCGTGGCGAATCTCGCGATCTGCGCGCTGCTTGGCACGTCGAGCGGCTTCTACCGTATGGCGATCGGCACGATTATGGCGGTCGTGCTGGTGGTTTGGGTCAGCGCGCGTTGGAAACTGTTGGAATTGGGCCGTTGGCTCAGTTCCGTAGTCATCGTGCTGCTGGCTTCGGCTGTGGCGATCGGCGGATGCTTGGTGGTCGGGCAAAACCGCACCATTCTGCGCGACCATTATGATCCGCCGCTGAGCCCGTACGATTACACCAGCCCGTTGAGCGGCATGCGTTCGTATATCAAGAACCATAAGGACGATGTGCTGCTGACCGTCGACGATCTGCCGGCCGGTTCCACGGTGCGTTTGGCGGTTATGGACCGTTTCGACGGCAATGTGTGGAACCTGTCCGATTCCACCATGGCTTCGGATTCCTCCAACTACCATCGTGTGGGCGATTCCATCACAAACAACGCCACCGGCAAGCGGTTCACCGCGAAATTCACGGTCAATGACGGTTTGAGCGACTATTGGCTGCCGATGGCCGGCGCGGCTTCCAGCGTGAAGTTCGCCACATCGTCGGACGCCGATTCGTTCTACTACAACACCGACACCATGTCGGCGATCTACCCTTCGCGCACCTCTCCGGGATTGTCCTATACGGAAACCGGCGTCATTCCGCGGACGCCGACGGATAAGGAGATCGCCAAGGCGAATGCTTCCTCCATCAGCCAGCCCAAGGCGGAAGATGTGCCCGATTGCGTGGATAAGCTGGCCACCGCGATTGCGGGCGGCCAGTCCAAGGGCGGCGAGGCCGCGCAGGCTCTTGCCGACAAGCTCAGGGAATCCGGCTGGTTCTCCCATGGTTTGAATGGCGATTACCCGTCCAGGGCCGGTCACGGCAACTATCGCATCGACCAGCTGCTCGCCGGCAGTGCGATGGTCGGAGACAGCGAGCAATACGCTTCCGCGATGGCGCTTATGGCCCGCAGTCTCGGCTTGCCGAGCCGCGTAGTGCTGGGCTTCCTGCCGAAGAACGACGAGGGCGAGATCAGTGACAGCCGCACCGAGAAGCATGGCAAAACCACCACCACGAAATTCACCGGCAACGATGTGACCGCTTGGGTGGAGATCAAGCTGGACGGTTACGGATGGGTGGCGTTCTACCCGACACCGAAGGAAACGAAGGTTCCCGACGAGAACCAGAATCTCACTCCGCCCAATCCGCAGACCTTGGTGCGTCAGCCTCCGGTGCCGCTTACCGATCCGCTGCGTGACGACAACCAAGCCAAGGGCAAAACATCGCTTGGCGGCAGCATGGCCGACGAGACGCCGACGAGCCTGTTCTGGCAGCGTTTCGGCAGAATCGTCAGAAAAGTCGCCATCTACGGCAGCCCTCTGTGGACGGTGCTCATCGTCTGCGGCCTGCTGCTCGCCATCAAGTCGATCGCCCTGGCTCGGGCGCGCAGGCATGGCAGCGCATCGCAACGCGTCGCTGCCGGATGGCAGGCGGTCGCGGCGCTTGCCCGGCAAAGCGGCCTTGACGTCCAAGGCACCAGAAACGAGCAGGCGCAGGCCATCGCCGAACAGATGGGCTTCGAAGCCGATACACTGCTCGCGCTGGGCAGGGAGGCTGATTACGCGGCCTTCTCCGGAGGCGATGTCACGCAGGAGCATGCGGAACGCTACTGGCATGACATCGCCGAAGAACGAAAGTTCATGCTCGGCTCGCTGCCGACGTTCCGCAGGTGGCGGGCGAAACTATCGCTTGCGGACATGTTCCACTTCCGGAAAATCCGCTTGCGGAAAATCGGTGTGAAAGGGCGGGACTCATGAACGTCAAACATATTGAGGTCGGTCTGAACAGCAATATCGGCTTGCGTAGGAAAGACAACCAGGACAGCGCCTGCGCAAGCCACGGCGTGTATGTGGTGTGCGACGGCATGGGTGGCGGCAAGGGCGGCAAGCAGGCCAGTTCCGATGTTGCGGAACGGTTCGCGCGTTTGGCCGAACTGCCGACGCGCGATCTTGACGCGATTGACGAAACGCTGATCCTTGCCCAGCAGGAGGTGCTCCGTCTGGGTGAGCAGCTCGGCGGCGTTGCGGGCACTACCATCAGCGGCGTGCTGCTGCCGACGCGTGTCGGCGATGACGCGATATGTTCCGACGAACGGTGTTACATCGTCAATGTGGGCGATTCCCGCACGTACCATATGCGCGCCGACGGCAATGGCGCGTGGCTGGCGGATTCGCTGACGTGCATCACCCGCGACCATTCGGAACGGCAGAACGCCATCGATTCGGGGCAGATGCTGCCCGATGAGGCGAGCCGTTGCATTCCGCGCAACATCATCACGCAATGTGTCGGCGCGCCTGCCGGCATCCAGCCTGACTGGTACGCCGCGCGTGCGGACGGACGGTTCATCATCTGTTCCGATGGGCTGCATGCGCAGATCGGCCGTGAGCAGCTTGCCGAGATCGCGGCGGCGTACGCCGACCCGCAGATGGCCGCGGACATGCTGGTACGCGCCGCGCTGAACGCCGGCGGCCGCGACAACATCACCGTCATCGTGGTGGATATGCGTTCCGATATGCCGTGCGACGAGGATTGGAACGTCAGCAAGATCGGCGATGACGAGGATATCGACGATGCGCTGGACGGTACGTTGCAAACGTTACGAGTCATTCAATAAGATGGTTACAGACCACGAGACAAGGAGATCATGATGGTCGATTTCGATGCCGCGGTGGCGGCCGTGCAGGATCCGAACGCCGATCCCGTGTTCCTGGCGAAAATCGCGTACGAGAATCCGGAATTCGGTGCGAATGTCGTTGCCAATCCGCGAGCGTACCCGGGTCTGAAGCGTTGGGTCGCCGAATTCGGCGATGAGCGCGCCCGCCAGCAGCTGGTGGCGATGGGCTGGCCGGTTCCGCAAAATGGCGTGCAGCCGCAGCCGATTGCCGAACCGACGGCCCAGCCAATGGCCGAACCGGTTGCCGAACAGGTCCAGCCGGAACAGCAGTATCAGCCGGCAGTGGCGGAACAGTTCCAGCAGAAGCAGCAGTATCAGCCGGAACAGCCGGTGAACCAGCAATACGGTCAGGACGCTGCCTATGCGGCGTCTAACGAGGCTTCGACCGAGTATGTCGACCCATACATGAATCCCGCCGATTTGTCCGAAGTGGCCGATTATTCATCGAGCCAGCCGCAGAACGAACCGGAACAGCAGTATGCCGAACAGCAGTATGCCGCGGCCCAGGAATCGCCGGCAGACGCGGGGTTCACCGCGGAACTGGCCATGACCACCACCGATCAGATGTTGATGGCCCGTATCGCCAGCGAAGCGCCGGAGCTTCGTCCGTGTCTTGCGCGCAATCCGTACATCTATCCGGAATTGCTTGCCTGGCTTGGCCAGTTGAACGATTCGGCCATCAACGCGGCCATTCGTCTGCGCCAGCAGTGAGCTAACGCCGATTATCAGACCATTTGAAACATAAGGGGTTGTCGCGGGAATCTCCGTGACAACCCCTTATCGTCTTACCGCTAACCGTCCGCGCCGACGCTGTCAACACAAATCGTCAACGCAGTCCGTCAGCGTAATCGTGTCTTCACTGACAAACGCCCTCACTGTTTGCGGAATTGGAAGAACTGGTCGCCGATACGCACCGTGCATGGCGCCTCCAGCTGCATCGGCTTGTGTTCCACTTTGGTTTCGACATCGTCTTGGATGATGTACGTGCCGTTGAGCGAACCGTAATCCTCTATCCACAGCGTGCCATCCTGGTCGAAGCTGATCGCCGCATGGTTGCGTGAGATTGTGCGCGTCGGATCCTCCAGCTTGACCGATTTGGCGCCGGCGGGCACTTCGGCCGAAGGCTTGCGGCCAAGGAGCACGCCCATATCCACGATCACCTGCTGTCCGGTCTGCTCGTTGTCCAGCACGTACGTGTGCTTCGGCTGCTTCATGGTGAAGGCTTCGGAAAGCACGGTGCCGTCCCAGTCGATATCGTCCTCGTCCGAAACGGCAGCGTCGCCCTTCGCAACGGAAACATCCTGCATATCGTGGTCGTCCGATTCGTTCTGTGCGGCGAGCCGTTCGCGTGTTTCCAAGGAATCGGCGGCATTGTCGACGGGTTCGGCTGTGGGTTGCGCCATCACCGTGACGTCATCGTCATACCACCCTGGTTCGGGCGGCGGCGGGTAAGGTAGAAAACTCATATTCCCATTGTAGGAAGGTGACGTCCATGTCGTCTGACGATACTCATTCTGCAATACGATGCTCGCATATTCCGTCTCAAAATATTATGCTGTAACTCGTCAAAAGAGACGGACACGTCGATGTTTCCCTCCGTGTTCACGGATTCGACATTCAAAAAGGAAAAAGGATAAGAAGGACTTTTCTCATGGCGAACACTCCTCCGTATGGTCAACCGCAGAATGGGCAACCGCAGTATAACCAGCCTCCGCAGCCGCAGGCGCCAAACTACAGTCAGCCACAGCCGGGCGGGCCTCAATACGGACAGCCGCAACCCATGCCATACGGCCAGCCGCAGCAATACGGACAACCGCAACCTTATGGACAGCCTCAGCCGCCGATGCCGCAGTATGGTCAGCCGCGGCCGATGCCGTACGGTCAGCCCGCCATGCCCCAGCCCACCGCGTCTCAACCGGCGGTTCCACAGCCTGCGATGCCACAATATGCCCAATCGCAACAATACGGTCAGCCGCAACCGCCAATGCCCGGCAACTTTCCTTCCCAGCAAGCCGGCGCCGCGGCCAAAAATAAGCCGCCGGTCGCCATTATCATCGGCGCGGTGGCCGCAGTCGTCGTCATCGCGCTGGCAGCGGTGTTCTTCCTTACGAATCGCGTCAGCCGTTCCGATTACGAGGAAGCGCTGGTCCAAACGCAGGCGTTGGAAAGCAGCTATACAGCCATCAATGAGGAATTCAGCTCGGCGGCGAGCGCAACGGACAACGATTCATCCTCCGCTTATGACGAGGGCAAGAAGAAGTTGAAGACCTTCAAGCAGGACAGCGACAAGCTGGCTGCCATGAAGGCCGTGAAGAAAGACAAGGACGTCAAGGAGAAGTACGAGACGTTCGAGCAGGACCGTGCGAAATACGAGAGGTACATGAACGATCTGGCCCAGACCATGCCCGCGCTCATGAAGATGACGCACACCTGCACGAAGCTGCCGAAATTCGACTCCGCCGACATGTCTTCGTACTATCGCGATCTTTCCAAGGCGCTCGAAAGCTGTGCCGCCGACGCCGGCGATCTGGCCAAGGTTCCCATCAAGTCCTATGCCGAGTATGGCGCGGATATGCAGGAAAGCGTCAGCAAGAAGAAGGACATTGTGGATCAGATGGCCGATCTGAATCTCAACGATATCGAGTATGGGTCCGCCGATTACGAAAAGCTTCAGGATCTTCATGCGAAGATGTCCGACATCGATTCGCCGACCCTGGATCAGTCCGATTTGCAAAAGGCCGCGAAGGAGGCCGATCTCAGCGGTTCGTTGAAGGATCTGGAAACCACGCTTTCGGAGAAGATCAAGTAACGTCAAAAGACGACTGCGAAACCCTCCCCCGCGATTAATCCACAACCTCGCAATCCCACGACATATAGATATAGCGAAAGGCGGAACCGACCGGTATTGGTCGGTTCCGCCTTTCGCTATGTCAGATGATTTGTCTTTTGGCTATCGTGAGGGGAATCTCACAGGGTGTCGCCCAGATCGGTCTGGCCGCCGTTGTCGTCCAGGAAGTCATCCGGGTTGAAGTCATCGCCCAGCTTCAGGTCGCCGAAGTCGATGTTGGAGAAGTCCACATCGGACAGGTCGGTGTCGCCGAAGGAGCTGTCGGTGCCTTCGCCGCCCAAACCGAAGTTCGGGTAGATGGTGTCGCGGATGGCCTTGTCGGGCTCCACCGTGGCATTGCGGTAACGGGCGAGGCCGGTACCTGCCGGGATGAGCTTACCGATGATGACGTTCTCCTTGAGGCCCTTCAGGTCATCGACCTTCTGGTTCAGGGCGGCTTCGGTGAGCACGCGGGTGGTCTCCTGGAAGGAGGCCGCGGACAGCCAGGAATCGGTGGCCAGCGAAGCCTTGGTGATGCCCATCAGCTCCGGACGGCCGGCGGCCGGCTTGCCACCGTTCTTCACGGCTTCCATGTTGGCGGCCTTGAAGCGTGCCTTGTCCACGAGTTCGCCCGGCAGCAGGTCGGTGTCGCCGGAGTCGATCACGGTGATGCGACGCAGCATCTGGTGCACGATGACCTCGATGTGCTTGTCGTGGATATCCACGCCCTGGGAGCGGTACACGGTGTGCACTTCCTCCACGATGTTCACCTGTGCGGCGCGCGGGCCGAGGATGCGCAGGATCTTCTTCGGGTCGACGGAGCCTTCGATGAGCTGGGTGCCGGCTTCGACATGGTCGCCGTCCTTGACCAGCATCGGCGCACGACGGGTCACCGGGTAGACGATCGGCTCGACGGAGTCGTCGTCCGGCTTCAGGGTGACCTGACGGCCGCGCTCGGTGTCTTCCACCTTGACCACGCCGGCGAACTCCGCGATCGGAGCCTCGCCCTTCGGGGTACGGGCTTCGAAAAGCTCGGTGACACGCGGAAGACCCTGGGTGATATCGGAAGCGGAAGCGACGCCGCCGGAGTGGAAGGAACGCAGCGTCAGCTGGGTACCAGGCTCACCGATGGACTGTGCTGCCACGATGCCGACGGCCTCGCCGACGTCCACCAGCTTGTTGGTGGCCAGGGACCAGCCGTAGCACTTGGCGCACACGCCACGCTTGGATTCGCAGGTCAGCACGGAACGGGCCTTGACCTCTTCCACGCCGTGGGCAACGAGATCGTTGAGCACGTCCATGGACAGGGCGTCGCCGGCCTTGTACAGCACGGTCTCGCCGTCGGCCGGGTCGATGACGTCGGCCGCGAGCAGACGGGAGTACGGGCCACCGTCGGCGGCCTTGACCAGGTGCAGGTTGCCTTCGGCATCGCGTTCGCCGACCTTCATGGTCAGGCCGCGCTTGGTGCCGCAGTCCTCCTCACGCACGATCACGTCCTGGGAGACGTCCACCAGACGACGGGTCAGGTAGCCAGACTCTGCGGTACGCAGTGCGGTATCGGCCAGACCCTTACGCGCGCCGTGCTGGGAGATGAAGTATTCCAGCACGGACAGGCCCTTACGGTAGTTGGACTTGACCGGTCGAGGAATGATCTCGCCCTTCGGGTTTGCCACCAAGCCTCGCATACCTGCGATCTGGTTGATCTGCATCATGTTTCCTCGTGCACCGGACTGTACGATGATGGCCAGGTTGTTCTTGGAATCGAAGTGTTCCTCAACCGCCTCGGAGACCTCGCTGGTGCACTTGGTCCACAGGTCGACCAGTTCCTGACGACGCTCCTCTTCGGTGAGCATACCGATTTCGTAGTTCTCGTTAACCTTGTCGGCTTCGCCTTCGTACTTTTCGATGTACTCGTCCAGTTCCGGCGGCTGGATAACGTCGGAGAACGCGAAGGACACGCCGGACCACGGTGCGCGGGTGAAGCCCAGATCCTTCAGGGCGTCCAGCGTCACGGCCACCTGAGCGGTGGAGTAACGGGTCGCGATGTCGTCGACGATCTTGCTCAGACGCTTCTTCGGCGCCTGCTCGTTGACGAACGGGTAGTCGACCGGCAAGGTGCCGTTGAACAGGATACGGCCGTAGGAGGTGGCGAACAGGACGGAGCCGTCATGGAAACGCTCCTCCTTGACCACGTCCGGGCTGCCCGGTTCCGGATCGACGACCTTGACCTCGCCCGGCTCCCAGTCCTTCGGCAGCACGAAGTCCTGCGGAAGGCGGATGAGCACCTTGGCCTGCATGTCGATCTCGTGCTTGTCGAGCGCCATTTCGGCCTCTTCCAGCGAGGAGAACACGCGGCCCTGGCCCTTGGCGCCGTCGATGACGGTGGTCAGGTAGTACAGACCGAGGATCATGTCCTGGCTCGGCATGGTCACGGTGTGGCCGTCTGCCGGCTTCAGGATGTTGTCGGAAGCCATCATCAGGGAACGGGCCTCAGCCTGGGCTTCGGCGGACAGCGGCAGGTGGACTGCCATCTGATCGCCATCGAAGTCGGCGTTGAATGCGGCGCAGGCAAGCGGCGGCAGGTGGATGGCCTTGCCTTCCACCAGGATCGGCTCGAATGCCTGGATGCCCAGACGGTGCAGCGTAGGTGCACGGTTCAGGAGCACCGGATGCTCGGAGATGACCTCTTCGAGCACGCCCCACACTTCGGAGTCCGCACGGTCCACGAGGCGCTTGGCGCTCTTCATGTTCTGCGCGAAGCCCTGGTCCACGAGGCGCTTGATGACGAACGGCTTGAACAGCTCGAGGGCCATCGGCTTCGGCAGACCGCACTGGTGCATGCGCAGGGACGGGCCGACCACGATCACGGAACGGCCAGAGTAATCCACACGCTTACCGAGCAGGTTTTGACGGAAACGGCCCTGCTTGCCCTTGAGCATGTCGCTCAGGGACTTGAGCGGACGGTTCGAAGCGCCGGTGACCGGACGGCCACGACGGCCGTTGTCGAACAGGGAGTCGACGGCTTCCTGGAGCATGCGCTTCTCGTTGTTGAGCATGATCTCCGGGGCGCCGAGCTCGATGAGGCGCTTCAGACGGTTGTTACGGTTGATCACACGACGGTAGAGGTCGTTGAGGTCGGAGGTGGCGAAACGGCCACCGTCGAGCTGCACCATCGGGCGCAGGTCCGGCGGGATGACCGGGATCACGTCGAGCACCATGGCCTCCGGCTTGTTGCCGGTGGTCAGGAACGCGTTGACGACCTTCAGACGCTTCAGGGCGCGGGCCTTGCGCTGGCCGGTGCCCGTGTCGATCTCTTCGCGCAGCTGCTTGGAGGCTGCCTCGAGGTCGAAGTCCTGCAGACGCTTCTTGATGGCTTCGGCGCCCATGCAGCCTTCGAAGTAATCGCCGTAGCGGTCTTCCATCTCACGCCACAGGTCGACGTCGCCTTCCATGTCTCCCGGCTTCAGGGTCTTGAAGCGGTCGAACACGGCGCTCAGACGCTGGATCTGCTCGTCGTAGCGGGTACGGATGGCGGCCATTTCACGCTCGGCGCTGTTGCGCAGCTTGGCACGTGCGGAGCCCTTGGCTTCGCCTTCGGCTTCGAGCTCGGCCAAATCGGCTTCGACCTTCTTGGCGCGCTCCTCGATTTCGGCGTTGCGGCGCTTCTCGAGGTTGGCGATCTCGTTGTCGAACTCCTGCTGCAGGTCCGGCAGGTCCTGATGACGCTGCTCTTCGTCCACCTTGGTGACCATGTAGGCCGCGAAGTAGATGACCTTCTCGAGGTCCTTCGGCGCGATGTCCAGCAGGTAGCCCAGTCGGGACGGCACACCCTTGAAGAACCAGATGTGGGTCACCGGAGCGGCGAGCTCGATGTGGCCCATGCGCTCACGACGCACACGGCTCTTGGTGACTTCCACGCCGCAGCGTTCGCAGACGATGCCCTTGAAGCGCACGCGCTTGTACTTGCCGCAGGCGCATTCCCAGTCGCGGGTAGGTCCGAAGATCTGCTCGCCGAACAGGCCGTCTTTCTCCGGCTTCAGGGTACGGTAGTTGATGGTCTCCGGCTTCTTGACCTCGCCGTAGCTCCAGTTACGGATGTCGTCGGCGGTGGCCAGTCCGATCCTCAGTTTGTCAAATTCGTTGACGTCCAGCACTCTATTGTCCTGTCTATCGATTCTTAATGCTTATCACGTTGTTCGGGGATTGGCCGCGCTGCACGCTGTGCTGCAGCGCGGCCAATCCTTTCAATCACTGGAATTCGGGCTCCTCGGCAACCTGGTCTTCCTTGGCGGCGGCGTCAGGACGCGCACCGATGTTGAAGCCGAGGTCATCGGAGGAAGTGGACGGATCGTCATCCTCGTCCTTCATGTCGATGGCCACGCCTTCGGCGTTGAGCACTTCGACATTCAGGGACAGGGACTGCATTTCCTTAAGCAGCACCTTGAAGGACTCCGGGATGCCTGCCGGCGGCAGGTTCTCGCCCTTCACGATGGCGCCGTAGACGCGCACGCGGCCGTCGACGTCATCGGACTTGGTGGTCATCATTTCGTGCAGCGTGTAGGCGGCACCGTAGGCCTCGAGGGCCCACACTTCCATCTCGCCGAAGCGCTGGCCACCGAACTGAGCCTTGCCGCCCAGCGGCTGCTGGGTGATCATGGAGTACGGGCCGGTGGAGCGGGCGTGGATCTTGTCGTCGACCAGGTGGTGCAGCTTCAGCATGTACATGTAGCCCACGGAGATCGGCTTCGGGAACGGTTCGCCGGTACGGCCGTCGAACAGGGTCGCCTTGCCGTCGGGGCCGACGAGCTTGTTGCCGTCGCGGTCCGGAAGGGTGCAGCTGAGCAGGCCCTTGATGGTTTCCGGACGGACGCCGTCGAACACCGGGGTGGCCACCGGAGTGCCCGGAGCGCCCTTTTCGGCGCCCTGCGGCACGTACTTCTTCCAAGCGGCCTCGGCATCCGGGTCGAGGGAGATGTCCCAGCCGGCGTGCGCGATCCAGCCGAGGTGCAGTTCCAGCACCTGGCCAAGGTTCATTCGAGAAGGCACGCCCAGCGGGTTCAGCATGATGTCGACCGGAGTACCGTCGGCGAGGAACGGCATGTCCTCTTCCGGCAGGATGCGGGAGATGACGCCCTTGTTGCCGTGACGGCCGGAGAGCTTGTCGCCCTGGGTGATCTTACGGTGCTGTGCGATGTAGACGCGAATCATCTGGTTCACGCCGTTCGGCAGTTCGTCGCCGTCTTCCTCGGCATCCTCGCGGGTGATTTCCTTGACCGCGATGACGGTGCCGGTCTCGCCGTGAGGCACGCGCAGCGAGGTGTCACGCACTTCGCGGCTCTTCTCACCGAAGATGGCGCGCAGCAGACGCTCTTCCGGAGTCAGCTCGGTCTCGCCCTTCGGGGTGACCTTGCCGACCAGAATGTCGCCGGCTTCGACTTCGGCGCCGATGCGGATGATGCCACGCTCGTCGAGGTTGGCCACCGCGTCCTCGCCGACGTTCGGCAGGTCGCGGGTGATCTCTTCGGCACCCAGCTTGGTTTCGCGGGCGTCGATCTCGTACTCCTCGATGTGGATGGAGCTCAGGGTGTCGTCCTGCACGAGGCGCTGGGAGATGATCACAGCATCCTCGTAGTTGTAGCCGTTCCACGGCATGAAGGCGATGAGCAGGTTCTTGCCCAGTGCCATCTCGCCCTTCTGGGTTGCCGGACCATCGGCCAGCACGGTGCCGGCTTCCACGCGTTCGCCGTCGTGGATGAGCGGGACCTGGTTGTAGCAGGTGGTCTGGTTGGAGCGCTGGAACTTGGCCAGCTTGTAGGAGCTGGTGGTGCCATCGTCGTTCATGGTACGGATGATGTCGGCGGACACGTAGGTCACCACGCCCGGCTTCTCAGCCAGGATGACGTCGCCGGAATCGACGGCGGCGCGCCATTCGGCGCCGGTGCCCACGAGCGGACGCTCGGATTCGATCAGCGGCACGGCCTGACGCTGCATGTTGGTGCCCATCAGCGC
>ERZ1034915.136-NODE-136-length-47985-cov-20.633924_pt1 | contig 47985 bp, 52 predicted proteins | sample MGYA00520592_ERZ1034915 | MGnify/ENA primary metagenome ERZ1034915 (study PRJEB33766, sample SAMN09781787) | gut metagenome | biome: gut microbiome | host: Homo sapiens | place: Madagascar | study: EMG produced TPA metagenomics assembly of the PRJNA485056 data... | reverse complement strand
CAAAAACACCCCAATCGTTAGATTTTTTTCTGTCTAACTTTTGGGGTGCAGGTCACTTTAAGCATCCTTTTTAGTTTGTAAGAGTGTTCATTAGAAAAAGAAAAACTCCATTTGGAGTTTTCATTGGATATTATTTAGCCAATTTAGCAGCAAGACGTGCTTTATCGCGGCTAGCTTTGTTTTTGTGAATCAAACCTTTTGATTCAGCTTTATCGATGCTTGCAGAAGCGGCACGGAAAAGCTCTTCAGATGGGTTAGCTTCAAATGCTTTGATAGCAGAACGCATAGCTGATTTTTGTGCTGAATTTTTTTCGTTTTGTTTAACGTTAAGTTCAGCGCGTTTGATAGCTGATTTAATATTTGCCAATGTTTTCACCTCCAAATTAATCTAACTACATTATTATATAGAATTTATTGCGTTTTGGCAAGTCTTAATCACTGTTTCAGGAAAATTTACTTATATTTTCAAGTAAATGTGATCAATTTTGTGATTATCAGTCTTGTGTAAAATTAATTCTGCCCTATTTCGAGTGGGCTCGATATATTTTTCTAGATTTACGAGATTGACAGTTTTCCAGACCATTTTGGCAAACTCTAACGCGTCTTTGTGTGGCATTTTAACAAATCTATTATAGTAGTTTGTCTTGTCTGTCTTAGCAAGTTCTAGTAAGCTGTCAAAACGTTCTAGGTACCATTTTTCAATTAAATCATTTTCAGCATCAATATAGATAGAAAAATCAAAGTAGCCAGTCATATAGATACGTTTATTTTTTTGATTCTGAAAAACATTGATTCCTTCGACGATTAAGAAATCAGGTGCTTCAATAACTTGTTCTTGATCAGGAATTATGTCGTAAACTTCGTGTGAGTAAACAGGAATACGAGCTGTCATTCCATTTTTGACAGCGTCAAGAAAGTTTAAAAGAAGTTCCATGTTATAACTTTCAGGAAATCCTTTACGGTCTAAGATATTTTGCTCAATTAAGACCTTATTGGGATAAATAAATCCATCGGTCGTTACCATTTCAACTTTACTATCTTTAAATGTTCGAGATAGTAGAAGTTGTAGAAGACGGCTGGTCGTTGATTTCCCAACAGCTACTGAACCAGAGATTCCGATAATAAAAGGTCGTTTACTTGCATCTTTTTTTAAAAAGATACTTTTTGAAAACGAAAGGTTTTCTTGAGCGTTTTTGTAAATTTGAATCAAACTGATTAAAGGAAGATAAACTTCAATAACATCTTGGATACTGATGTTATCATTTAAACTTTTAATCGATTCAAGTTCCTCAGCTGTGAGAAGCGGCTGAGTTTTTCGATGCAATTCCTGCCAAGTCTCGCGAGAAATAAGATCAAAATTAATAAATTCGTTAGTCATACGAAACTCCTTAAAGAGGTTATGTACCTTATTATAGCATTTTAAGCTTTAGTTGAAAACAGTTACAATGCTTGATATGATAGAAGAGTATGATAAAATAGAAGTGCATTATAAGAGAAAGTGATAGAAGAATGACTAAAATGTATTATGCAGAAAACCCTGATAGTGCTCATGACATTCATGAATTAAAAGTTACCTTGCTTAGGCAATCGTTTACTTTTTTAACTGATTCAGGCGTTTTTTCTAAAAAAATGGTAGATTATGGGAGTCAAGTCCTTTTAAATACCCTAGATTTCGAAAAAGGAAAGACACTGTTAGATCTTGGTTGTGGGTATGGTCCTTTAGGAATTTCACTAGCAAAAGTTCAAGATGTTAAACCAACTATGGTTGATATCAATAATCGTGCAATTGATTTAGCGAAACAAAATGCACAAAAAAATGGTGTCGAAGCTGATATTTTCCAATCAAATATCTACGAGAAAGTCAATGGAACATTTGATTATATCATCAGTAATCCGCCAATTCGTGCAGGAAAACAAGTTGTCTATACAATTATTTCTGAAAGTAATAACTATTTAAAAGTTGGTGGCAATTTGACAATTGTTATTCAGAAAAAACAAGGTGCACCAAGTGCAAAAGCCAAAATGGAAGAAGTTTTTGGAAATGTTGAGATTTTAAAGCGCGATAAAGGCTATTATATTTTACGTAGTGAAAAAATAAAATAAGTGAATAAAAAATCTTTATTGGATTAGTTATTATTTCTAGTTCGATAAGGATTTTTTTGTTAAATTCCTTTAATGACAAGCTTTGTGACAAATGTCATAGAATAATTATGACATCTTAGTCACTTTTCAAAGTATAATTATTCATATAAAAATCATAAAACAAACTAATGTAAAGCGGTTGCAAAAACGAAACTCACTAATTTTACGGTCGCAAAATCTTGTTGTTTATAGTAAAATAATAGGAAAAGGTTCAGAAATAACGAACATGACACATATGTCATATTAAGTGCGAAAAGGTTGCTATAATAAGGTTTTTTATATAGAAGTTAAACAAAATAAGCGTTTTAATGAATTTTCGGTTTTTGCCATTTTTACTCTTTATTAAAAAAATAGCAAAAAAGACTTACATTCTATCAAAAAAATGGTAGAATAGATAGAGTGTAATTATTAATGAAATGAAAATAACATTTTCAGGAAGGAAAGGAAATTATATTAATGTCAATTAACAAATACATTGATCACACTTTATTGAAACCTGAAAGCACTCAAGATCAAATTGATAATCTTATTGCTGAAGCTAAAGAATACAACTTTGCTAGTGTCTGTGTTAACCCAACTTGGGTTTCTCGTGCTGCAGAAGCCTTAAAAGATTCTGATGTAAAAGTTTGTACTGTTATCGGATTTCCTCTAGGAGCTAACACAAGTCGTGTGAAAGCATTTGAAACAAAAGATGCTATCGAAAATGGTGCTGATGAGATTGATATGGTAATTAATATCGGTCGCTTGAAAGCAAAAGAGTATGATTTTGTTGAAAATGATATTCGTGCTGTTGTTGAAACAAGCGGTGATAAATTAGTAAAAGTTATCATTGAAACATGTCTTTTAACTGATGAAGAAAAAGAAAAAGCATGTCAACTGTCTGTAGCGGCAGGAGCTGATTACGTTAAAACATCTACTGGTTTTTCAACTGCAGGAGCAAATGTTCATGATGTTGCTCTTATGCGTAAAACAGTTGGACCTAACGTTGGGGTAAAAGCTGCCGGTGGAGCTCGTTCATACGCTGATGCTGAAGCGTTTGTTAAAGCTGGTGCAACACGTATTGGAGCATCATCTGGTGTTGCAATCGTGAACGGTGAAACAGCTGCAGAAGGTAGCTATTAATCAGTGTTTACTTTAAAAAGATAATTTATTTTCTATATGGACGGTCGCGATGACGGTCAGGTGGTAACGATGCCACAGTTTCGTAGACTTAGCCTAAGTCTATTTTCAGAGTGTTCATTAAGCCAATTGGCTTGATAGATTTTAGCAACAAACGTTGCTTATAAGTTTTTTTAGGAGGGTTCATTTTTCATGAACAAGAAAATTGTTGGTCTTGGACTTGCTGCAGTAGCAACATTAGCGCTTGGCGCATGTAGTCGTTCAAATTCATCTAGCTCAAGCTCAGATTCTAGCGTAAAAGCTGCAATCATTACTGATACAGGTGGTGTTGATGATAAATCATTCAATCAATCTGCTTGGGAAGGTATGCAAGCTTGGGGTAAAGAAAACAAATTGAAAAAAGATACTGACTACACTTACTTCCAATCTGATAGTGAGTCAGACTATGCAACAAACCTAGACTCAGCTGTTTCAAATGGTTACAACCTTGTTTTTGCGATTGGTTACAACCTTCACGACGCTGTTGATGATGCTGCACCTCAAAATGAAGATACAAACTATGTTATTATCGATGATGTTGTTGCAGACCACAAAAATGTTGAAAGTGTATTGTTTGCAGATAATGAAGGTGCTTACCTTGCAGGTATCGCAGCTGCAATGCAATCTAAAACAAAACACGTTGGTTTTGTAGGTGGTGTTGAATCTGATACAATTACTCGTTTTGAAACTGGATTCAAAGAAGGTGTTGCTTCAGTAGATAGCTCAATCAAAGTTGACGTTCAATATGTCGGTTCATACTCAGATTCAGCTAAAGGTAAAACAATTGCTGCAACAATGTATGCTGGTGGTGCTGACGTTATTTACCAAGCTGCAGGTGGTTCTGGTACTGGTGTCTTCTCACAAGCCAAAGAAATCAACGAAAAATTACCGGCTGATAGCGACAAAAAAGTTTGGGTTATTGGTGTAGACCGTGACCAAACTGAAGAAGGTAACTACACTTCATCGGATAAAGTGAAATCAAACTTTGTTTTGACTTCAACAATCAAAGAAGTAGGTCAAGTTGTTAATGATATTGCTAACCGTCAACTCAAAGGTGATAAATTTGAGGGTAACACAACTAAAACATACGGTCTTAAAGACGGTGGTGTTGATCTTGTTACTAAAAACCTTCCAGATAACATCAAATCTGCTGTAGAAACTGCAAAAGAAAAAGTTATCAAAGGCGAAGTAAAAGTAGATGATGGCGTAAACAAATAATCGCTCTTTTGAAAAAAGCGACCAAATTGGTCGCCTTTTTTCAGGGACTGAGATAAATCTTATTTTTATCTCAGTTAAGTCCATTAAAACATGTTTTAATGGACTTAACTGACCTAAAAATTATTATTAGACTGAAAGGGATCACACATGACACATGAAAACGTCATAGAAATGCGTGAGATTACCAAGAAATTTGGTGATTTTGTCGCAAATGACCATATTAATTTAGAAGTCAAAAAAGGTGAAATCCACGCTCTCCTCGGAGAAAATGGAGCCGGTAAATCGACTTTGATGAATATGCTTGCTGGTCTTCTACAACCAACAAGTGGTCAAATCTTAGTAAAAGGTGAAGAAGCAAGGCTTGACTCACCATCTAAATCAGCTAAGATGGGTATCGGAATGGTTCATCAACACTTTATGTTGGTAGAAGCTTTTACAGTTGCTGAAAACATTATCTTGGGTAATGAAGTAACAAAAGGTCCTGGAATTCTTGACCTTAAAAAAGCAAGCAAAGAAATCAAAGAATTATCAGAGAAATACGGTCTAGCCGTAGATCCGTCTGCCAAAATTTCTGATATTTCAGTTGGTGCGCAACAACGTGTTGAAATTTTAAAAACACTTTACCGCGGAGCAGATATCATTATCTTTGATGAACCGACAGCTGTTTTAACACCTTCTGAAATCACTGAATTGCTTGATATTATGCGTAATTTGGTTAAAGAAGGTAAATCAATCATCTTGATCACTCACAAACTTGATGAAATTCGTGCTGTTGCTGACCGAGTTACAGTTATTCGTCACGGTAAATCAATTCAGACAGTTCCAGTTGCTGATTCAACAAGTAACGAATTAGCTGAATTGATGGTTGGTCGTGCTGTTTCATTCAAAACAGATAAAATTCCAGCTAATCCAAAAGACGATGTTCTTTCAATCAAAGATTTGGTTGTTAACGAAAACCGTGGTGTTCCAGCTGTTAAAGAATTGTCATTGGATGTTCGTGCTGGTGAAATCGTTGGTATCGCGGGCATCGACGGTAACGGTCAAACTGAATTGGTAGAAGCTTTGACTGGTTTGCGCAAAGTAGAGTCAGGTCACTTCTTCATTAAAGGCATTGACATGACTAACCAACGTCCTCGTAAGATTACTGAATTGGGTGTTGGTCACGTGCCAGAAGATCGTCACCGTGATGGTATGGTTCTCGATATGACAATTGCTGAAAATATTGCTCTTCAAACTTATTACAAAGAGCCGCTCAGCAAACATGGATTTATGAACTACAACAAATTAAATGAACATGCTCGTAAGTTGATGAAAGAATTTGACGTTCGTGCAGCTAGTGAACTCGTTTCAGGTGGTGCCTTATCAGGTGGTAACCAACAAAAAGCTGTTATCGCTCGTGAAATTGACCGTAACCCTGATTTACTTATCGTTAGTCAACCGACACGTGGTCTTGACGTCGGTGCGATTGAATATATCCGTAAACGCTTGGTAGCGGAGCGTGATAAAGGTAAAGCAGTCTTAGTAATTAGCTTTGAATTAGATGAAATCCTTGATGTTTCTGACCGTATTGCCGTTATTCACGATGGTAAAATTCAAGGTATCTTAGACGCTGCCACAACCAATAAACAAGAACTTGGTATTTTGATGGCTGGTGGTAAAGTGGAAAAGGAGGATTCTAATGTTAATGTCTAAGAAAACTCAAAAATGGGCTGTGCCATTGATTGCAGTCTTCCTTGGAATGCTGCTTGGAGCGATTCTTATGCTTGCTTTTGGTTACAATCCTCTATGGGCATATAATGATTTGCTTTATACAGCATTTGGTTCAGTTAAAAATATTGGTGAAATTTTCCGTGCAATGGGTCCATTAATCCTTATTGCGCTTGGTTTCTCAGTTGCTTCAAAAGCTGGATTCTTTAATGTCGGTCTTCCTGGTCAAGCATTAATCGGTTGGGTAATGTCAGTTTGGTTTGCCCTTTCATTCCCTGGCCTACCAAAACCAATCTCAGTAATTTGTACTGTTTTAGTTGGTCTTATTGCTGGTGGTATCGCTGGAGCGATTCCAGGTATTCTTCGTGCCTTCCTCGGTACAAGTGAAGTTATCGTTACAATCATGATGAACTACATTATCTTGTATGGTACACAGTATCTTATTCAAGATGTGTTCTCTGATAAAATCATGCGTACAACAGAAGCAACTATCAAAGTTTCTGAAAATGCTTCTTATCAAACAGAATGGTTATCAGCTTTAACAGATAACTCTCGTATCAATATCGGTATCTTCATCGCTTTGATTGCTGTTGTGGTTGTTTGGTTTATGATGCGTAAAACAACCTTAGGTTATGAAATTAACTCAGTTGGTATTAACCCACATGCTGCTGAATACGCTGGTATGTCAGCTAAACGTTTAATCGTTGTTTCAATGATTATTTCTGGTGCTCTCGCCGGTCTTGGTGGTACTGTAGAAGGACTTGGTACATTTGGAAATGTTTACTCACAAACAAGTTCTCTAAGTATTGGTTGGGACGGTATGGCCGTTTCACTTCTTGCAGTAAACACTGCCTTAGGTATTCCGTTTGCAGCATTCTTGTATGCTGTTCTAGCTATCGGTAAAACAGGTATGATTGGTATTCCATCAGAAGTTATCGATGTTGTGTCTGCCTTCATTATCTTCTTTGTTGGAGCAGATTATATGATTCGTCAATTTATTAAAACTAAAAATGAAGAGGGAGGAAAGTAAGATGAGTTTTTCAACAATGTTAGCCCTATTAGTTTCTTCCATGTTAATTTACTCAGCACCTTTGATTTTTACAAGTATCGGTGGTACATTCTCAGAACGCGGTGGTATCGTTAACGTCGGTCTAGAAGGTATCATGGTTATGGGGGCTTTCTCTGGTGTTGTTTTCAACTTGAAATACGCCGATGTTTTTGGACATGCAACTCCTTGGGTTGCTTCAATTGTAGCAGGTCTTGTTGGAATTGTTTATTCTCTTATCCATGCTGTAGCTACAATTAATTTCCGTGCTGACCACGTCGTTTCTGGTACTGTACTTAATTTGATTGCTCCAGCATTTGCTGTTTTCCAATGTCGCCATATGTTTGGTAAAGGTCAAACAGATACAATTACTCAAACATTCGGTCGCTTTTCATTCCCGATTTTGAAAGATATTCCAGTTATTGGTAAAATTTTCTTTAACAATACATCTTTAGTTGCTTATGTCGCAATTTTAGTATCATTTATTTCATGGTTTATTATCTTTAAAACTCGTTTTGGATTGCGTCTTCGTTCTGTTGGTGAGCACCCACAAGCAGCAGATACACTTGGAATCAATGTTTACTTCATGCGTTATGCAGGTGTTATGATTTCTGGTTTTCTTGGAGGAATCGGTGGAGCAGTTTATGCCCAAACAATCTCTAACAACTTTGCAGTTACAACAATTGCAGGTCCTGGTTTCATTGCCCTTGCAGCCATGATTTTCGGTCGTTGGAATCCAGTTGGAGCGATGCTTTCAAGTTTATTCTTTGGTTTGTCTCAATCTCTTGCGATTATTGGAGCACAATTACCATTCTTCTCAAGCATTCCATCAATTTACCTTAAAGTTGCACCATATGTATTGACAATCGTTGTCTTAGCAGCCTTCTTCGGTAAAGCTGTTGCGCCAAAAGCAGATGGTGTTAACTACATTAAATCGAAATAAAATAAATAAGTTGGTATTATACCAACTTATTTTTTAAGCTAAATAATTGTGAGCGCTTCAAATATATGGTATAGTTACTTTAATTAATAAGATAATCGAGGTTATTTCTATGAGTAAAATTGTTGTAATTGGAGCAAATCATGCTGGTACAGCTTGCATAAAAACGATGTTAACTAACTATGGTTCTGAAAACGAAGTGGTGGTGTTTGATCAAAATTCAAATATTTCATTTTTAGGATGCGGTATGGCTTTGTGGATTGGTCAGCAAATTTCAGGACCAGAAGGGCTTTTTTATTCAAGCAAAGAAGAACTTGAGCAGTTGGGTGCAAAAATTTACATGAATTCTCCTGTAGAGTCAGTTGATTACGATAAGAAATTAGTGACAGCTCTGGTTGATGGGAAGCCTCACCTAGAAAGCTACGATAAATTAATTTTTGCGACAGGTTCAACTCCAATTATTCCACCAATTAAAGGCGTAGAATTAAAAGATGGAAGTCAGGAGTTTGAAGCTAAGCTGGAAAATATTCAATTTGTAAAACTTTACCAAAATGCACAAGATGTTATTGAAAAACTTAAAGAAAAAGATATTTCACGTGTTGCCGTAGTGGGTGCTGGTTATATCGGGGTTGAATTGGCAGAAGCTTTTCAGCGTAAAGGAAAGGAAGTAACTCTGATTGATGTTGCAGATACGTGTCTTGCAGGTTATTATGATGAAGATTTAAGTGCTATTATGGCAAATAATCTTCAAGCTCACGGCATCAAGTTAGCTTTCGGAGAAACCGTTAGAGAAGTTGTCGGAAAAACAAAAGTTGAGAAGATCATCACGGATAAAGCAAGTTATAATGTTGATATGGTTATCCTTGCTGTTGGCTTTAGACCAAATACAAGCCTTGCTGCTGGAAAAGTTGAACTTTTCAAAAACGGTGCTTTTCTCGTGGATAAAAAACAAGAAACAAGTCTCTCTGGCGTTTATGCAATTGGTGATTGTGCAACTATTTATAACAATGCTTCTTGCGAAACGGACTATATCGCCCTTGCTTCAAATGCAGTAAGAACTGGTATTGTTGCCGCTCATAATGCATGTGGTCATAATCTTGAAGGAATTGGGGTGGAAGGATCAAATGGTATTTCCATTTATGGCTTAAATATGCTATCAACTGGTTTAACGCTTGAAAAAGCAAAAGCTAAAGGCTTTGACGCAGAAGAAGTAGAATACAGCGATAAACAAAAACCAGATTTCATCGAGAAAAATAACTTCGAAGTCACTTTAAAGATTGTTTATGACAAAGAAAGTAGACGTGTATTGGGTGCTCAGATGCTGGCTATGACAGATGTTTCATTAGGTATTCATCTTTTCTCGCTAGCTATTCAAGAAGGCGTAACGATTGATAAATTAGCTCTCACAGATTTGTTCTTCTTACCTCACTTCAATAAGCCGTACAATTACATTACAATGGCTGCCTTAAATGCGAAATAAGACACAAAAAAGCTATCCTTACGGATAGCTTTTTATTTTAAAAACTTGAAATTAGTTTTTGCAAGCAGAAGCGAATTCTTCTTTAGAGAAAGCTTCGTCGATGATAGCTTTCAATTCTTTAGCAGAAGCTTCCATTTTTTGTTGTTCAGCATCATTCAATGGAATGTTAACTGGACGAACGATACCGTGTGCACCAACGATAGCTGGTTGACCGATGTAGCAGTCAGTTACGTTAGCGTATTGACCTTCTTGGAATACAGAAAGTGGAAGTACTGCATTTTCATCGTTAAGGATTGCTTTAGTGATACGAGCAAGCGCAACAGCGATACCATAGAATGTAGCACCTTTTTTGTTGATGATTGAGTAAGCAGCGTCACGAACACCTTCGAAAAGTTCAACCAATTCAGCTTCTTCAACGTTTTGAACGTCTTTAAGGTAGCTTTCAAGGTTTACACCGGCAACGTTAGCGTGTGACCAAACAGCGAATTCTGAGTCACCGTGTTCACCCATGATGTATGCGTGAACTGAACGAGCATCAACATCAAGTTTTTCAGCCAATGCTTGACGGAAACGAGCTGAGTCAAGTGAAGTACCTGAACCGATAACGCGTTCTTTAGGGAATCCAGAGAATTTCCATGTAGAGTAAGTCAAGATGTCAACTGGGTTTGCAGCAACCAAGAAGATTCCTTTGAATCCAGATTTAACAATTTCAGTTACGATTGATTTGTTGATAGCAAGATTTTTACCAACAAGGTCAAGACGAGTTTCACCTGGTTTTTGTGGAGCACCTGCAGTGATAACTACAAGGTCAGCATCTGCACAGTCTTCGTATTTAGCTGCGTAGATTTTTTTAGGTGAAGTGAAAGCAAGAGCGTGGCTAAGGTCTTCAGCATCCCCAACAGCTTTGTTGAACAATTGTGGGATTTCGATGATACCAAGTTCTTGAGCGATTCCTTGGTTTACAAGTGCGAATGCGTAAGAAGAACCTACGGCACCGTCACCAACAAGGATAACTTTTTTGTGTTGTTTAGTTGCAGTCATTTATCTAAACATCTCCTTAAATTTTTTAGGCTGACGCCTATACGAATAATATTTTAACATGTTAAGTGAGAAATGTCACGAACTTATTGTAAAAATTCGAAAAAAGAAGAAAGCAAAAAATTTAGGCGAAAACCTTAAAAGTTAGTGAATTTTTCACAATGATTTTACTGATTTTTTGCCATATTATTATTTTGAAAAAGCTTAGGAAAACTTTGGTAGTTTATCTGACATTTAGTTAATAGGTAGTAAAAGGAGATTAGTTATGGTGTGGTTTTAAAGCTCCATTTATGGTATAATATAGTTGAGTTTTACACTAGAAAAGGAGTGTTTTTCCTTAATGCAGGATAAGAATTTAATTGACGTTAATCTAACTTCAGAAATGAAGACAAGTTTTATTGATTACGCCATGTCTGTTATTGTTGCTCGTGCTCTTCCTGACGTACGTGATGGATTGAAACCAGTTCATCGTCGTATCTTATACGGGATGAATGAGCTCGGTGTGACGCCAGATAAACCTCATAAGAAATCTGCACGTATCACCGGTGATGTTATGGGTAAATATCACCCACACGGTGATTCATCAATTTATGAAGCTATGGTTCGTATGGCGCAATGGTGGAGCTACCGCCACATGCTTGTCGACGGACACGGAAATTTTGGTTCTATGGATGGTGACGGTGCAGCCGCACAACGTTATACTGAAGCACGTATGAGTAAGATTGCTCTTGAAATGCTTCGTGATATTAACAAAAATACTGTTGATTTCCAAGATAACTACGATGGTAGTGAACGCGAACCACTTGTTTTGCCATCACGTTTTCCTAACTTGCTCGTTAACGGTGCGACAGGCATTGCTGTTGGTATGGCAACTAATATTCCACCACACAACTTAGGGGAATCTATCAATGCCGTTAAACTGGTTATGGATAATCCTGATGTTACAACACGTGAGTTGATGGAAGTATTGCCTGGTCCTGATTTCCCAACAGGAGCGCTTGTTATGGGTAAATCTGGAATTCATAAAGCCTATGAAACTGGTAAAGGGTCTATCGTTCTTCGATCACGTACTGAAATCGAAACAACTAAGAGCGGTCGTGAACGTATTGTTGTCACAGAATTCCCATACGGAGTTAACAAGACAAAAATTCACGAACACATCGTTCGTTTAGCACAAGAAAAACGTATCGAAGGAATTACTGCTGTTCGTGATGAATCAAGCCGTGAAGGTATTCGATTTATCATTGAAGTGCGTCGTGATGCTTCTGCAAACGTTATTCTAAACAACTTATTCAAACTTACTAGCTTGCAAACAAATTTCAGCTTTAACATGCTTGCTATTGAAAATGGTGTCCCGAAGATTCTTTCTTTGAAACAAATCATTGTTGATTACATTGAACACCAAAAAGAAGTTATTGTTCGTCGTACAGAGTTCGATAAAGCCAAAGCTGAAAAACGTGCTCACATCTTAGAAGGTTTGTTAATTGCTCTTGACCATCTTGATGAAGTTATTAGCATTATTCGTAATAGTGAAACTGATGTCATTGCGCAAGAAGAATTGATGAGCCGATTCAACCTATCTGAACGTCAAAGTCAAGCTATCCTTGATATGCGTCTTCGTCGTTTGACAGGATTGGAACGCGAAAAAATTCAAGCCGAATACGATGACCTTCTCGCATTGATTGCTGATTTGGCTGATATTTTGGCAAAACCAGAACGTGTTATCACAATCATCAAAGAAGAAATGGATGAGATTAAACGTAAATACGCTGATCCACGTCGTACTGAATTGATGGTTGGTGAAGTTCTTTCACTTGAAGATGAAGATTTGATTGAAGAAGAAGACGTCTTGATTACTCTTTCAAATAAAGGATACATCAAACGTCTTGCTCAAGACGAATTTCATGCTCAACGCCGTGGTGGACGAGGTGTTCAAGGAACTGGTGTTAATGACGATGACTTCGTTCGTGAATTAGTTTCTACGAATACCCATGACCATGTATACTTCATGACCAATAAAGGACGCGTTTACCGCTTGAAAGGTTATGAAATTCCTGAGTACGGTCGTACGGCTAAGGGATTGCCAATTGTTAACCTTCTAAAACTTGATGAAGGTGAAACTGTTCAAACTATTATCAGTGCAAAAGGCAGCGATGATAACGAAAATTACTTGTTCTTCATCACAAGACAAGGTGTTGTGAAACGTACCAAAGAATCTGAATTTAGCAATATCCGACAAAATGGTCTTAAAGCCCTTAACTTAAAAGAAGGTGATGAGCTAATCAACGTTATCCGAACAAACGGTAATGATGATATTATCATCGGAACTAAGACTGGTTACAGCGTTCGCTTTAACGAATCTGATGTTCGTAGCATGAGCCGTTCAGCAACTGGTGTTCGTGGTGTTAACCTTCGTGAAGGCGATGAAGTTATCGGTGCTTCACGTATTACAGATGACCAAGAAGTTCTTGTCATTACTGAAAAAGGTTATGGTAAACGCACACTAGCTTCTGAATATCCAACTAAAGGTCGTGGTGGTAAAGGTATCAAGACTGCTAATATCACTAAGAAAAATGGTCAATTGGCTGGACTTGTAACAGTTAACGGCAATGAAGATATCATGGTTATCACAGACACAGGTGTTATGATTCGTACAAGTGTCGCTGATATTTCTCAAACTGGTCGTGCAACATTGGGTGTTAAAATCATGCGTCTTGACCAAGATGCGAAAATCATGACCCTTGCTCTTGTCCAACCAGAAGAAGAACAAGAAACTGAAGAAGTAGAAGATTAGAATAATGAAAAAGAAGAAAACACATCGTTGTTTGACTTTCCTTAGGATTACACTTTGTTTAGTGCTATTACTTTTAGGACTTGCCTTCATTTTTAATAAATCCATTTGTAATTTTTTAATTGGCCATCAGTCAAATCATTATCAAATCAATAAAGTCTCTAAAAAGAGGATTAAAGATAATCAAAATGCTAAAGTGACTTATGATTTCTCAGTAGTTGAACCTGTAACAGTCGAATCAGTGTTAAAAGCTCAGTTGGCTAATGTTGACCTTCCTGTGATTGGCGGTATTGCCATACCAGATCTTGGTATTAATCTCCCAATTTTTAAAGGGTTGGGAAATACTGAGTTGTCCTATGGTGCCGGTACCATGAAAGAAGATCAAGTAATGGGTGGACAAAATAACTACGCTCTTGCTAGTCATCATGTTTTTGGCATTTCTGGTTCATCTAAGATGTTGTTTTCACCTTTAGAGAATGCTAAGGTTGGGATGAAGATTTATCTTACAGATAAATCGACTATCTATACTTATGTTATCACCGGAAAATTTTTAGTGACACCTGACCGTTCAGATGTTTTAAATGATGTTCCTGATCAAGCTTTGGTCACTCTAGTAACTTGCACTGATCAGCAAGCAACTGAACGAATTGTTGTTAGAGGTAGTTTAGAATCATCTATTGCCTATAATCAAGCAGCAAATGACATTCACAAAGCATTTGATTATTCTTACAATCAAATGGCCTTTTAGAGAAAAAAGCTGAGAGTAAGATTTATTCTCGGCTTTTTCTAAACATACATTAACAAGGAGATTTTTATGAAATTAAACGCAGTTCACCATGTGGCTCTTATCGTATCTGATTATGACAAATCGCGTGACTTTTACGTTAATAAACTTGGTTTTGAAATCATCCGTGAAAATCATCGCCCAGAACGTCATGATTATAAGCTCGATTTGAAGTGTGGCACTATCGAACTTGAGATTTTCGGTAATAAAACATCAGATCCAGCTTATGTTGCACCACCAAAACGTGTTGGGCAACCAGAATATCATATGGAAGCATGTGGTCTTCGTCATTTAGCTTTTTACGTTGAAAATATTGAAGCCTATAAGGCTGAGCTCGAAGATATGGGAATTTACGTGCAACCTATCCGTCACGATGATTATACCGGTAAGAAAATGACGTTCTTCTTCGACCCAGATGGTCTACCGCTAGAATTACACGAGTAGAATGTGAGTAAATAACAGTTTTTTTGCAGACGCTTTAAAGAAGAAGTGCTATAATTAAATACCTAAGTGAAAGGAATTAGTTAAGATGAAATTTAAAAAGACACTCATGGCTTGTGCGCTAGCATTGTTCTCAACTCTTACAGTTGGCCATGTTCAAGCAGCAAGTAACTCAGTTCAAGATGTCATTGATGAGACCTATGTGCAACCAGATTACGTGCTGGGTTATTCTTTATCGGATGATCAACGCAATCAAACCTTATCATTGCTTGGTTATGATAGTTCAAAAGACACAAACGTCAAAACAATCACAACAAGTGCTTATGCTCAAATTATGGATGTCGCTGATGATCCAAGTTTGCAATTATACTCATCAGTTAAAATTCAAAAATTGGGCTCTTCAGAGACATTAACGGTTAATATTGTCACTCCTGAAAATATCACAAAAGTAACGTCAGATATGTACCGCAACGCTGCAGTAACACTTGGTATCGAACATGCCGCAATCACTGTTGCCTCACCAATTCCAGTGACAGGTGAATCAGCTTTGGCTGGAATTTATTATTCACTTGAAGAAAATGGTGCTAAAGTTTCTGATGAAAGCAAGCAATTGGCTCAAGAAGAATTGAATACTTTGTCTACTATCAATACTGAAAATCAAGGTACAGATGGTTATGACGCCGATAAATTAAATGTTGCTTTAGCTGATATCAAATCAGCAGTAGCAGATGCCGGGTCTAACGTGACAAAAGATGATGTTCGTAAAATCGTTGATGAAACACTTGATAACTATAAATTGAAAGACGTGTTATCAAATAACCAAATCAACATGATTGTTAACTTTGCTTTCAACCTTTCAAAATCAAGCATCATTGATAGCAGTAGCTTCAAATCAGCCTTGGCTTCTTTGAAGGACAGTATTGTTTCAAATGCAGGTTCATCATTCAAGGGTATTAACTTGAATTTTGATTCATCAAGCGCTTTAGAATCAGGAAAAGGCTTCTTGGCTAACATCTGGCAAGCTATTGTCAACTTCTTTAAAAACTTGTTTTAATAGTAAGCTGGATTTTTTAAAGAACTTTTGCCCCTAACTTATTTATGTTACAATAAAAATACCCCATGTTTTGTGAGGTATTTTTTCGTTTTTATAAAGAAACCTGATACTAAGGAGAATAGATGAAAAAATTAAAAGAACCTCCTTTAGCATTAGGTAGCTTAGGCTTGTGCTTTTTTCATTAGGAAACACCTTGGGAGATTATTCAACTCTTTTACGTGATATACTAGGTGGTATAGCTTTTGTTTTATATTTACCATTACTGACGGCATTTGTAAAATCTTTTAAGAACTATAGACTTGCACTTAAAAATCTGCTAACAGCCTCAATTTTTCCAACACTCTTAATACAAGGAATGCTGATGATTGTCTATCAGGATGTCTTTCCAGAATGGTATGGATTTACCGAGGGAATCTTCCGAACGATTTGGTGGCTGTCTTTTATTGCATTGATTAGTTACATTGTTATCTTTTCAAAAAAATTTCTATGGAATTTTGAGCTAAGTAACGTCTTTCCATCATGGGCAGTTCTGTATATAGAAATAGGAATCTCTAGTTTAACTGTTCCCTGGACGGGAAACTCTCAACTAGGTAAAACTATCTTTATTTATCTCTTACTTGCTTTAATAGTTCTTCTGCCGACGATTTTTCTAAGATTATGGAAACATGGAATTCCTGACGATGTAAAATCTAACCTAGCTACACTGTATGCTCCAGCCTTAGTGGCAGTAGCTTATCTTAATGCTTTTGAAACTATCTATCGTCCATTACTTTTAGGATTGATTATCCTGTCGCAGATGTTATACCTTACCGTTCTTTATTTTGTTCCAGGAATTTTAAAAAAGCCTCTTCAATCCAGGGTTTTCAGCTTTAACTTTTCTTTTGATTGTTACGGCAATTGCATTAAAAGGAGCAGTTAATTATTTTGAAGGCTTATATTTTTTGTATGTCATCGAGTTAGTACTAGCAATTTTAATTGTGATAAGAGTGGTTGCAGGATATATTAATTATTTTACAGATTAAAGAGAAAAACGTATTTTTTAAAGAGAGCGATACTCTAGTTAGCGGTCTTTTGTTGTATTTTAAAAGATTTTTTTCATTTTTTTCAGAAAATTTACACAAAAAAGATTGACTTTCTTTAGTTTGAGTTGTAAAATAAGCCTTGCATAATTCAGAATTATCTGAAAATTGAAAGTTTATTTAGAAAGAGGTCTGGTTTATGACTGAAAGCACAGAACAACAGTCGACTTGGCGTACTAAACTTAAAGCACTTGGCCCTGGTATTCTAATGGCATCAGCTGCCGTTGGCGGCTCACACATCGTTTCTTCTACACAAGCAGGAGCTATCTACGGATGGCAATTGGCTTTGCCGATCATTTTGATTAATATTTTTAAATATCCATTTTTCCGTTTTGGTTCTCAATACACAATGGAAAATAATAAAAGCTTGATTGAAGGCTATGCTGAAAAAGGTAAAGGTTAGTTAGCTGTTTTCTTCATTTTGAATGTTTTCTCAGCAATCGTTAATACCGCTGGAGTTGGTATTCTTTGCGCAGCAATTTTATACAACGTTTTCCCAAATGGCTTTGGATTGAGCATTTCACAATTGACTACTATCATTATTGTTATTATTTGGGCAATGTTGCTTATCGGTGGTTATCGTTTCCTCGATTCTCTTGCAAAATGGGTGATGACAGCCTTGACTATAGCAACTGTTTTAGCGGTTGTTGTTGCATTATTCAAACACCGTGAATACGCTCCAAACTTTGAAGTACCAACACCATGGCGCATGGCAGCTTTACCATTTATCGTTTCATTAATGGGTTGGATGCCTTGCCCAATCGAAATTTCAGCTATCAACTCAATGTGGTCTGTTGAAAAACGTAAAACCGTTAACATGTCAGAAGATGATGCTGTCTTTGATTTCAACACAGGATATGTAGGAACCGCTATTTTAGCTCTTATCTTCTGTGCTCTTGGTGCTTTAATCCAGTTTGGTTCAGGTGAAGAAGTACAAGGTGCATCAGCGGCCTACATCGCTCAATTCGTTAACATGTACGCTGAGGTTCTTGGTGAATGGGCTCGCTTCTTGATTACCCTAATCGCCTTCCTGTGTATCTTCGGTACAGTTATCACAGTTATTGATGGTTATTCTCGTGCTAACAACGAATCCCTTCGTTTATTACTTGGTAAGAAGGAATCATCTCAGAAAGCTCTTTATGCTTGGATGACTGTGACAGCAGCCGTTGGTCTTGTAATTGTTTATCTATTTGCTGGTAATGTGGCAACAATGCTTCGTTTTGCCATGATTGCATCATTCATCACAACACCATTCTTTGGTTACCTTAATTATTCTTTGGTTAATAACAAAGAACATCAAATCAAGCCTTGGTTGAAAGTTCTATCAATCATTGGTCTTATTTACCTCTTTGGTTTTGCTTTGTTCTTTATCATTGCTTGGCTAACTGGTAATATTTAATGCGTTATTTCATGAAATGAACATTTCCTAAAAAAATAAAACAGCACCTTGTCTCCCTTGGGTGTTGTTTTATTTTACATAAATATATTTATGTAAAACTACCGATAATTTACCTTTTTATATTAAAGAATCTAATAATTAATATGCGTAAAAAAAAACTCCTTCTGAAATAGAAGGAGTTTTAAAATATCTAATTAAGATTATTTAACAAAAGCGTTAATTTCTTTTTCGATGTTAGCAATTTTAGCTTCAGCATCAGTTAAGTCGTTCCCAACTGTTGCGAAGTAGAATTTGATTTTTGGTTCTGTACCTGAAGGGCGAACAGCAATCCAAGAATCATCAGCAAGTGTGTATTTCAATACGTTGCTTGGTGGAGTTGTCAATTTTTCAACGCCAGCAGCGCTAGTAGCTGTTTGTGCTAAAAAGTCTTCAGTTTTAATAACATCAGTTGAGTTGAATTGAACTGGAGCGTTGTCACGGAATTTATCCATGATTTTCTTAATTTCTGCAGCACCATCAACACCGCTAAGTGTTACTGAGATAGTTTTTTCTGCGAAGTATCCGTATTCTTTGTAGATTTCTTCGATACCATCAGCAAGTGTTAAACCACGTGAACGGTAGTAAGCAGCAATTTCAGCTACGATAAGAACGGCTTGAACGGCATCTTTATCACGTACGAATGGTTTGATAAGGTAACCGAAGCTTTCTTCGAAACCGAACATGTAAGTGTGGTTGTGTTTTTCTTCAAATTCTTGAATTTTTTCTGCGATGAATTTGAAACCAGTCAAGACGTTAAACATTTTAGCGCCGTAGCTTTCAGCAATTTTAGTTACTAATTCAGTTGACACAATTGATTTTGCCAAAGCAGCGTTTTTTGGAAGAGTTCCAGCTGTTTTATGTGCTTCAAGAATGTATTTGGCAATGATAGCACCGATTTGGTTACCAGAAAGGTTGCGATATGAACCGTCAGCTTGACGAATTTCAACACCAAGACGGTCAGCATCTGGGTCAGTTGCAACAAGAACGTCGGCATCAACTTTGCGTCCAAGTTCTTCAGCAAGAGCAAATGCTTCTTGGTTTTCTGGGTTTGGAGATTTTACAGTTGAGAAGTCAGGGTCTGGAACAGCTTGAGCTTCAACAACTTGTACAGATTCGAAACCAGCTTGTGCAAGAGCGCGACGAGCAAGCATTTCACCAGTACCGTGAAGTGGAGTGTAGACGATCTTCATGTCTTTTCCGTATTCATCAATTAATTTTTGGTTGATGTTAACGTCTTTAACTTCTTTAAGGTATTCAGCATCGACATTTTCACCAATAACTTCAATAAGACCAGAAGCTTTGCTTTCTTCAAAATCAGCTAATTCGATAGCAAACGGATCATCGATAGCACGAATGAAGTCAGTCAAGGCATCAGCATCAGCAGGTGGCATTTGTCCACCATCTTCACCATAAACTTTGTATCCGTTAAATGGAGCAGGGTTGTGACTTGCAGTAACCATGATACCTGCAAAAGTACCAAGGTGACGTACAGCAAATGACAATTCTGGAGTTGGGCGAAGTGATTCGAAAACATATGCTTTAATGCCATGTTTTGCTAAAACTTGAGCTGACTCGAATGCAAACTCAGGTGAGAAGTGACGTGAGTCGTAGGCGATAGCAACACCACGTTTTTTAACATCTTCACCTTTTGTTTCGATAAGTTTTGCAAGACCTTCAGTAGCTTGGCGAACAACGTAAACGTTGATACGGTTAGTACCAGCGCCGATAACCCCACGCATACCTGCTGTACCAAACTCAAGGTTTGTGTAGAAAGCATCTTCTTTTGTCTTTTCGTCCATGGCTAACAATTCTTCACGGAGATAGTCGGGAAGCCCCGCAAAATCGAGCCATTTTTGATAGTTTTCAGTGTAAGTCATTAATGGAACTCCTTTGTATGTTCTTATAAACGCTTTCATTATACCACTTTGTAAATCATTTAGCTAGTAAAAATTTAATTTTAGTGAAAATATTGTTAAATCAATCTTTTTGGGTACTTACGTTGAGTTACGCAAACGTTTGTGTAAGGTAAAAATTAACCAATTTTTTAACTTGATGTGACTAAAAAAACCACGGTTTTCCCGTGATTTTCATTATTTATGCTCTGATTTTCTGTAATTTTGGAACAATTGCAAGTGTTAAAATTGCTGAAATAATCATTTCTGCAATTGCATTTGTACCAAAGACTACAGCAAGAAGTGCTTTAATATCCCCACTATAAACATTTGCAAAGAGGAAAAAAATACCACCTAAAACAAAAATTGTATTTGTCATAGAACCAATAGCACCAGCAATGACGATACCAAACTTATTATGAAACCATTTGTAAACAAAATAAGGTGTAATGCCAATTAAAATACGTGGCACCATAGCAACAATTAATGAAGAAAGGTTACCATTTTCAACAAATGGAGAGAAGAGGTAACTTGTTGGTAGAAGAGTTAAAGTGTTTACTGTCACACTGATAACTCCCATTAAAGCGCCAAGTGTTGCACCGATTCGTGGTCCGTAAACAATTGATGCAATGATTACTGGTACGTGAATAAGTGTTGGCTTGATTGGCACAGGCCAAAGGTTAAAGACAAGACTTGTTAAAAAATTAATAACAAGCATGATAGCAAAGAAAATTGCAACTGTGGCAATATTGCTTGCTGCTTTATTGTTTTTCATAACTCCTCCTAAGAGATGACTTTTTGGGCTTCTCTTTCAAAAGCCCAATACATTATACAAATTTATAGGTGTCTTGACAAGAGTGAAATTTATAGACTTTTTTCGATACGTTCGATAATTGTGTCAAGTTCTGCAAGCGCCCCACAACCGATATCGCCACACGCTAAAAGGCTTGAACGAGGTTCAATTTCTTCATAACCAACTTCTTTCAAAGTTGCTAAATTGCGCTGCGTTAAGGGATTTTCATACATTTTTGTGTTCATAGCTGGCGCAATTAATTTAGGTGTTTCAGCAGGCAAAGCAAGAGCAATAGCTGTGACCATATTATCAGCTAAGCCGTTCGCTAATTTTGCTAAAGTATTAGCAGAAGCAGGGGCAAGAACAAATAAATCAGCTTTTTTAGCCAATTCAATATGATTAACACTTTTTGGATTCTCTTCAGTCATGACATCAAGATGAACAGTATTTTTTGACAAAACCTGAAGTGTTAGTGGTGTAATAAAATCAGTAGCAGCCTTTGTCATTAAAACATGAACATCATAGCCAAGTTTGGTTAATTGATTAGTTAAATTAGCTGCTTTGTAGGCAGAAATGCTCCCAGAAACAGCTAATAAAATACGTTTAGTCATGGTTTGTCACCCTTTCAAAAATCAAGTTTGCAATAGCTTTTTTTGTGTTTGCTTCATAGACATGAGATTCATCTAGCAAATAAGCATGGTGCTGCTCTTCCTTAATCTCTGTTAAATCATTGGCGAGAATATAGCGTGCTTTATTTTTTTGTAAACTCTCACGCGCAACAGCAAAAAGCTCTTCTTTGCTAACATTAACCAATAATTTAAAACCAATTAAGCAGATATCAGGATTCCAGCTTTTCACTAAAGAAATCACTTTTGGTGTTTTCTTCATAAAAAGCATTTGGTATTCTTCCTTAGAAGAAATCTTAGATTCCGTATTTTGACGATTTAGCAAATCCGAAACGTGTTCGGACTGTTCAACTTCATTAAGATCTGTCATATAAACAGGTGTGTAGTCAGATACCGCCATGCTATGAATAAAGACGTCATGCGTTTTGACAAGTGATTCAAGTGTTTTTAGCAAACTATCAACATTCGTAATAGTATGTACTGTTAGTAGCGGATGGTCTGCTGGCTTAACAGCTTCTTTAGTGGTAACCAAAGTGACGTGATTTCCTTTTTCTAAAAACGCTTCTGCAATATATTTTCCTAATGATCCTGTGGCATGATTTGTAATGCCACGAACAGAATCTATTTTTTCGGTTGTTCCACCGGATGTAATTAAAATTTTCATAGCCTTATTTTACACAAAAACATTTTTTTCGTAAATTGTTTGACATGCTTTTGTTTTAGTAAGTGCCTATTTTTTCAAATATTTACCTAAAAACGAACATTAACAACCTTTTCCTTTGAGAAGTTTGAAGGATGAAAGAATTGATTTGAATGGTTTTCAAAAGAAACAAAGTTGGATGAATTCCTCTGTTGCAATGATTCTGAAAATGTTCTTTGTTATAGTAAATAACTATAACGATTGATAAAAAAAGTTGTTTTGCAACGATAAAAAACGAACGTTAATAATTATTTAAATAAATATCGTGCGTTTTTGAAAAAGTGTGTTATAATGTTTTTATCGATCAAAAAATATCAGAGGAGAGTCCCCGTGAAATCAGATATCGAAATTGCACAAAGCGTTGAACTTAAACCAATTACAGAAGTTGTTGAAAAAGTTGGTATCACATTTGATGATATTGAACTTTATGGTAAATACAAAGCAAAATTATCTTTTGATAAAATCAAATCTGTTCAAGAAAACAAACCTGGTAAACTTGTCCTCGTCACAGCCATCAACCCTACACCAGCTGGTGAAGGTAAATCAACAATGTCTATCGGTCTTGCTGATGCGTTGAATAAAATCGGAAAAAAAACAATGCTTGCTCTTCGTGAACCATCACTTGGTCCTGTTATGGGGATTAAAGGTGGTGCCGCAGGTGGTGGTTATGCTCAAGTTCTTCCTATGGAAGATATCAACCTTCACTTCACAGGTGATATGCATGCTATCACAACAGCAAATAATGCCCTTTCAGCAATTATCGATAACCACATGCACCAAGGAAACGAACTAGGTATCGACCAACGCCGTATCATTTGGAAACGTGTCGTTGACCTTAATGACCGCGCTCTTCGTCATGTCACTGTTGGTCTTGGTAGCCCAGTTAATGGTATTCCTCGTGAAGATGGCTTTGATATCACAGTTGCTTCAGAAATCATGGCAATCTTGTGCTTGGCAACAGATATTAAAGACTTGAAAGAACGTTTGGCAAATATCGTTGTTGCTTACCGTTACGACCGAACACCAGTTTACGTGCGTGACCTTAAAGTAGAAGGTGCTTTGACACTTATCCTTAAAGACGCTATTAAGCCAAACCTTGTTCAAACTATCTATGGAACACCAGCTTTCGTTCACGGTGGTCCATTTGCCAATATCGCACATGGTTGTAACTCTGTCCTTGCAACAACAACAGCTCTTCACTTAGCAGATTACACAATTACAGAAGCTGGTTTTGGTGCTGACCTTGGCGCTGAAAAATTCCTTGATATTAAAACACCAAACCTTCCAACAACACCAGATGCCGTGGTTATCGTTGCCACAATTCGTGCCCTTAAAATGCATGGTGGCGTAGCTAAGACAGATCTTGGTGAAGAAAATGTCGAAGCTGTTCGTGCTGGATTTGCTAACCTTAAACGTCACGTTGAAAACGTCCGTAAATTTGGTGTTCCAGCAGTTATTGCCATTAATGAATTTGTAGCGGACACAGAAGCTGAAATTGCTGCCCTTAAAGAACTTTGTGCTGAAATCAATGTACCAGTTGAACTTGCAAGTGTTTGGGCAAATGGTGCTGACGGTGGGGTGGACCTTGCTAAAGCCGTTGTTAATGCCGTTGAAAATGGCAATGCCAACTACAAACGTCTTTACTCTGATGACGATTCACTTGAAGAAAAAGTCACTAAAATCGTTACTGAAATCTACGGTGGTAACAAAATTATCTTCGGTAAAAAAGCTAAAAACCAATTGAAACAATTTGCTCAATTTGGTTGGGATAAATTGCCAGTATGTATGGCTAAAACACAATATAGCTTTTCTGATAATCCAACACTTCTTGGAGCACCAGAAGGCTTTGATATTACAATTCGTGAATTTGTTCCAAAAACTGGTGCTGGATTCATCGTTGCTTTGACAAGTGATGTGATGACAATGCCAGGACTTCCTAAAAAACCAGCAGCACTTAATATGGACGTTGCAGAAGATGGAACAGCTATCGGATTGTTCTAAAATAATCTTGTCAATAACAAGTCGGCTTTTGCCGACTTTTTCTATTTTCCAGAAAAAAGCAGCCAGTAAAGTATGGTATAATAGAAGTAAATGAAGAAAAAATGATGTGGAGGTTATGATTATCGACAATAAAAACACTAATAAAATCAAAGCATTACGCTTATTAGATAAAAGCCGACGTAGTTTTCTTCGAGGAATTTTTAGTCGGACAACTGTCATTTCTATCCTGTTAATTTTGCAACTTTTGTTCATCATTGCATCATTTGTTTGGGTAGATCACTATCGTATTTGGGTCGTTATAATTGAACGTGCTCTTGCCATTGCAACTGTATTATATCTTGTAAACAGTGAAATGGACGCTCTATCACGTGTGACTTGGCTAATTCTGGTAATGATTGCACCTTTGTTAGGGTCGCTTTTCCTCATTTACACCAAACTTGATTGGGGGTATCGCGGTCTCAAACTTCGAATGAACCATTTGGTTGATGCTAGCAGCCAATATTTGCAAGATAATTTGGAAACATTGAGAGTTTTGAAAAGTAATACATCGACGACTTATCACCTGGTTCAGTATTTTGACCGTAGTCACGGTGACTTTCCAGCTTATCAAAATACCGAAGTGACCTATTTCCCAACGGGAGAAGAGTTTTTCGAAGAACTTAAGAAACAATTGCTTAAGGCTGAAGATTATATTTTCATGGAATTTTTCATCATTGCTGAAGGTAAGATGTGGGGTGAAATTCTTCGAATCTTAGAACAAAAAGTCAGAGAAGGGGTGGAAGTTCGTGTCCTCTACGATGGCATGATTGAATTTTCAACCTTATCTTTTGACTACACACAACGTTTGGAAAAAATTGGTATTAAAGCCAAAGCATTTTCACCAATTTCGCCTTTTATCTCAACTTATTACAATTACCGTGATCACCGAAAAATCATTGTAATTGATGGTAAAGTAGGTTTTACCGGCGGAGTGAACTTAGCTGACGAGTACATCAATAAAATCAATCGTTTTGGTCATTGGAAAGACTCTGCTCTGATGCTTGAGGGTGAGGCAGTTGACAGTTTCTTAGTACTGTTCTTACAAATGTGGTCAATCACCGAAAGACAAATGGTTGTCAAACCCTACCTTGCTAAGCATGATAAAAAACGAAAAGCAAATGGTTATGTTATTCCATATGGTGATTCGCCACTTGATACCGATAAAATTGGTGAGAATGTTTATATTGATATTCTTAACCACGCCAGAGAATACGTCTACATCATGACACCTTATCTTATTCTTGATAGCGAAATGGAGCATGCGCTTTGTTTTGCCGCGGAACGTGGTGTAGATGTGCAAATTATCATGCCTGGAATTCCAGATAAAAAAATTCCTTATATGCTGGCAAAAACTTACTTTAGCAAACTCATGTGCTCAGGTGTTAAAATCTATCTCTACACACCAGGATTTGTCCATGCTAAAGTCTTTATCAGCGATGACAGTAAAGCAGTAGTCGGAACGATTAACCTTGACTATCGTAGTTTGTATCACCATTTTGAATGTGCAACTTATATGTATAAAGTTGATGCTATTCGTGATATTTACGATGATTGCATTCAAACCATGCAAAAAAGTAAACGCGTCACTCAAGAGACGCTTGATAGTCGACCAACCCATGAAAAAATCATTGGATTACTGGTCAAAACCATCGCACCGTTGATGTAGAAACAAAGTATTTGCAAATCTTACCTTCTATGGTATACTAGGAACATGCGATGAGCCGAATTAACTCGATTTGAGAGTTTATTTGCGCAAGAGGAGGTCATTCTAGTTCGACCAGAAACGCAGGAGCGGACTTTGGCAATCTGTGTGAACCTTTTTGCCACATTCAGTTTTGAATGCCTCATATCCCTACCAAATTCGGTGGGGATTTTTTTGTTGTCAAAATATTTTTAACTCAAAATAAAATTCAGACTTTTCTTTTGAGTTAAAAAGTTGTATAATGTAGCTACTATAAATTTTTAGAAAATTGAGAATAGTACACTATTTTCCAGGAAGAGGTATTGAAATGGGCTATACAGTCGCTGTCATTGGTGCCACAGGTGCCGTTGGAACTCGCATGATTCAACAATTAGAACAATCAACACTCCCTATTGACAAAGTACGTCTTTTGTCATCTTCACGTTCTGCTGGGAAAGTTTTGAAGTATAAGGGACAAGATGTTACTGTTGAATTAACAACTGAAGATTCATTTGAAGGTGTTGATATTGCTCTTTTCTCTGCAGGTGGTTCTGTTTCTGCGAAATTCGCTCCTTACGCTGTTAAAGCAGGAGCAGTTGTTGTCGATAACACATCTTATTTCCGTCAAAATCCAGATGTGCCACTTGTTGTACCTGAAGTCAATGCTCACGCTTTAGATGCTCACAATGGTATCATTGCTTGTCCAAACTGTTCAACGATCCAAATGATGGTTGCTTTGGAACCCGTTCGTCAAAAATGGGGCTTGAGTCGTATCATCGTCTCTACTTATCAAGCCGTATCTGGTGCTGGTCAATCAGCAATCAATGAAACACTTCGTGAAATCAAAGAAGTTGTTGAAGTTGTTAATGATGGTCTTGAACCAAAAGACGTTCACGCTGACATCTTGCCATGTGGTGGTGATAAAAAACACTTCCCAATCGCATTTAACGCTCTTGCACAAATCGATGTCTTCACAGATAATGACTATACTTACGAAGAAATGAAAATGACAAACGAAACTAAGAAAATCATGGCAGAACCAGACCTTCCAGTTTCAGCAACATGTGTTCGTGTGCCAGTTCTTTTCTCACACTCTGAAGCAGTTTACATCGAAACAAAAAAAGTTGCTCCGATCGAAGAAGTGAAAGCTGCCATTGCTGCCTTCCCAGGTGCAGTTCTTGAAGATGATGTTGCTAACCAAGTATACCCACAAGCTGCCAACGCTGTAGGCAAACGAGAAACATTTGTTGGACGTATCCGTAAAGACCTAGATGTTGAAAAAGGTATTCACATGTGGGTTGTTTCTGATAACCTCCTTAAAGGCGCTGCATGGAACTCTGTTCAAATTGCTGAAACACTTCACGAACGCGGTCTTGTCCACCCAACTAAAGATCTTAAATTCGAACTCAAATAATAACTCAAACCAGTTTCTTTTAGAAGCTGATCTTTGAGCATATTTAATTAAACAGGTATTAATTCTTAGACAAAGAGGGAGAGTATTATGTCTATTGAAGATTTAAGAGATGTTAAAATCATCACCGCAATGATTACTCCATTTAACGAAGATGGTTCAATTAACTTTGACGCGCTACCAAAATTAATTGAACATTTGCTTGCACATCACACAGACGCTCTTTTGCTTGCTGGAACAACTGCTGAAAGTCCAACATTGACACACGATGAAGAATTGGAACTTTTTGCTGCAGTGCAAAAGATTGTTAAAGGTCGTGTGCCATTAATTGCTGGTGTTGGTACCAATGATACCCGCGATTCTATCGAATTTGCGCGTGAAGTTGCTGCATTTGATGGTTTCACTGCTGGTCTTGCCATCGTTCCATACTACAACAAACCATCACAAGAAGGCATGTATCAACACTTTAAAGCTATTGCTGATGCTAGTGACCTTCCAATCATTATTTACAACATACCTGGACGCGTTGTTGTTGAAATGACGCCAGAAACAATGTTACGTTTGGCAGAGCACCCAAATATCATCGGTGTTAAAGAATGTACGAGTCTTGCTAACATGGCTTATCTTATCGAACACAAACCAGATAATTTCTTGATTTATACTGGTGAAGATGGCGATGCTTTCCACGCTATGAATTTAGGTGCTGATGGGGTAATTTCTGTTGCTTCTCATGTTAACGGTGATGAAATGCACGAAATGCTAACAGCTATCGAAAACAGCGATATCAAGAAAGCTGCAGCTATCCAACGTCAATTCATTCCAAAAGTTAATGCTTTATTCTCATATCCAAGTCCAGCACCGGTTAAAGCTGTGCTTAATTATCTTGGATTTGAAACTGGACCATTACGTTTGCCTTTGGTTTGCTGTCCACCAGAAGATGCTAAACGAATCATCGATGTTGTTATCGATGGAGATGTGGAAGCAACAAAAGAAACCGTCAAAGGTGTTTTGCGTCCTGATTATTAATTTTCCTATTAACGATATAAAAAGCCAGAGATTCTGTTTCTCTGGCTTTTTATTTTATCGCTCACTTATCATTGTTAAAATACTGAAAACATCCTGATTATTTGAAAGCTTAATGAATCGTTTTTCTGTCAAAGAAAGGTAGTTATCCTCCAGATAGTTGATTTTATCAGTGAATTTTAGGTCACCTAAGTGTTGGTCCTCAGGAAGTTCAACTACCAATCCTTGAAGAGAGCTGCTGAAATGCTGAATCCTTGGAAAGTCAGCAAGAACGGTATCAATTTTCTGGCTCTGTTTTTGGAAAACTTGCTTGAGGTAATTTAGATTTTTTTCAAACAAACCACTATCCAGATAAAGCGATAGCGCTTTTTGCATGATAAGGTTGGTGTCGTAGTCAATCATTTTTTTATGGTCAAGAAAAGCTTTGGTTAAAACTGGTGGCAAGATAATGGTCCCCAAACGCAAAGCAGGAAAAATAGTCATTGAAAAGGATTTAAGGTAAATAACGTGACCAGAAGTGTCGTAATAATGGAGAGGCAAATCCGTAGATTTTGCAAAATCTCCCATGTAATCATCCTCGATGATGTAGACATCATAACATTCAGCCAATTTAACAATTTTCTGCTTTTCACTGGTCGAATACGATAAACCAAGGGGATTTGAAAAGCGTGAAATAGAATAGAAAAACTTGATATCCCCAGTCTTAAACAATTCTTCTAATCTTGCTAAATCAATGCCTTCAAAATCACGTTCAATGGTCTGATAAGGCAGCTTTAGAGAAGCAACCAAATCATTCATTCGATGGTAGGTAGGCTGTTCCAAAAGAATCGTCTTCTTGTGATTTGGAAAAGGCACCTGCGAAAGGATGTAAAGGGCTTGTTGGGTCCCTGAAGTAACCAAAATATCTTCTTTTTTGGCGTAAATGGCGCTCTTTTCAAGATAATTTTGCAAGGAATCGATTAATTCTTGTAGTCCTTCTTGCTGATAGTAGTAGTTAAAGAGGTAGTTCTCACGATTCACAAGGGTTTCTGTTAAGCACGTTGTAAAGTCTTCATAAGCCATGTTGTTATAGTCAGATAAACTGAGATTCAGCGGTATTTCCTTTTGGCTTTTTCCTTCAAGGACATAATAACCACTTTTTTCAACAGCATAAATGTAGTTTTTAAACTTTAATTCTAGCAAAGCCCGTTGAACGGTGTCTTTACTGCAGTGAAATTTTTGGCTTAGACGGCGAATGGATGGAACACGTTCACCTTTTTGCAATTTACCATTTTCAATCTGGTCGATGATAGTTGTTATGATTTCTTGATATTTACTAGTCATAATCTGTCCCCATACAGTTTCTTATGATTCCTATTGTATAATAAATTGAATTTTCTTACAATATTTCTAAACTCTTAATTTAAAACCTTTTCGAGTTATTGAATCTGGTTTTGATGCGAGATTAGAAAGTCATTTATGATGAATCAAATTACACGTTCTGTGATTGTTGCCAACGATGTTGTTGGGGTTGGAAAAGTGGCATTATCAAGCGCTTTGCCCGTTTTATCAAATTGTCAAATCGAAGTTATTCCTATGCCGACAGTCTTGCTATCATCTCATACGGGGGGATTTGATAAGATTGCTATTACAGATTTAACTCAAGCGACACAAGGCTTTATCAAGCAATGGGAGACGCTTGATTTTCCATGTCATGGTTTGATTACAGGATATTTTAAGAATCAAATACAATTAGAAGATTTAGCTAAATTTGCTAGTGAGCATAATTTACCACGCTTTGTTGATCCTATTATGGCTGATAATGGTCGTCTGTATGCTGGATACGAGCAAGATTTTGTCAAAGCCATGCGTGAGTTTTGTACAAAGTCTGATGTGATTATGCCGAATTTAACAGAAGCTTGCCTTTTGGCTGATTATCCTTATCTTGGTGAAACTTATGATAAAACTGATATTGAGCAACTCTGTGAGTGTTTATCCCATCTTCATAATAAACACATTATCTTAACCGGAGTTTCTTTTGAAGATGATAATGTTGGATTAGCGCATTATGATAGCAAGAGTGGAGAAATCACTTATCATTTTTCGAAAGCCTATCCATATCATTTCTTTGGAACAGGGGATTTAGTAACGGCAGTTCTTGGGGCTGGTTATTTTCACGACTTAAGTCTAGATGATGTTGCCAAAGTTGCTCTAAACTTTATCGATAAGACCTTACAAAGGACTTTGTCATTAAATCGAGATTTGCGATTCGGCCTATCGTACGAGCCTTATCTGGCTGACTTAGCTTTACAATTCAAACAATTAATAGAGGAAAAAGCATGAAAAATCTTACCACACGTCAACTGGTTGAACTTAGTTTTTATTCAGCATTAATCTTTATCAGTGTTCAGTTTTTACGTATTCCGCTGGGTGCTCAGTTTGTTCATTTTGGTAATGCCTTGGTTGTAATAGCGGTTCTACTATTTGGTTCAAGAATTGCAGCACTTGTTGCATCTATCGGGCTAGGCTTGTTCGATGTGCTTAATGGCTATGCTGCGGAAGTTTGGATTACGATTTTAGAATCATTAATTGTTTGTTTAGTTCTTCATTTTGTTTTTGAAAAACTTTTGCATTCTGATACCAAAACACGCAATGTGATCATTGTTGGGGTCGTAGCTGCCATTACAAAAATCATTAGTAATCTTGTGAAATATACTTTGATTAATAGTCTTGTGGGTGGTCTTCATTTGCAAGTAGCTTTTTTGACAGCTTCGGTTAAAATCGGTGGAACATTTGGTTCAGCGCTTGTCACAATCATCTCTGTACCAATTTTATACCCAATCTTAAAACAATTCTTCATTCCAGAAAAAAGTCATACTAAAGCGATTTCTGAATAAATCACAAAAGCCTTTTATAAAGGCTTTTTAGTTTGCGTTTTCAACGAATAAAGTCATTGCTTTAGCTATCAAAATCATGCTATAATTGAAAAGATTATTATAAATAGGCTGTTTGCGCAGCTATTTTCAAAAAGAAAATAAACGAAAGAATATAAGAGATGAGTATTTTAGAAGTTAAACATTTAAGTCATGGCTTTGGTGAGCGTACGATTTTTGAGGATGTGTCTTTCCGTCTGTTGAAAGGTGAACATATCGGTCTTGTCGGGGCAAACGGTGAAGGAAAATCAACTTTCATGAGTATCGTGACTGGACATTTGCAACCTGATGAAGGAAAAGTTGAGTGGTTAAAATATGTCACTGCAGGTTACTTGGACCAACATACTGTACTTGAAGCAGGGATGACAGTACGTGATGTCTTACGTACAGCTTTTGATGAGCTTTTCACAACAGAAGCACGTATCAATGACATTTACATGTCTATGGCTGATGAAGACGCAGATATGGATGCTCTAATGGAAGAAGTAGGAGAGTTGCAAGACCGTCTAGAATCACGCGATTTTTACACTTTGGACACTAAAATTGATGAAGTTGCACGCGCCCTTGGTGTTATGGATTTTGGCATGGAGTCTGACGTCACAGAACTTTCTGGTGGTCAACGTACCAAAGTTCTGTTAGCAAAACTTTTGCTTGAAAAACCTGATATTTTGCTTCTTGACGAACCAACAAACTACCTTGATGCTGAGCATATTGAATGGTTGAAACGTTACCTTCAAAACTATGAAAATGCCTTCATTTTGATTTCACACGATATTCCATTCTTAAATGACGTGATTAATATTGTTTATCATGTGGAAAATCACGATTTGGTTCGTTACACTGGTGACTATGATAATTTCCAAGCCGTTTACGCTATAAAAAAAGCACAGCTTGAAGCTGCTTACGAACGTCAACAAAAAGAAATTGCTGACTTGCAAGACTTTGTTAATCGTAACAAAGCGCGTGTTGCTACACGTAATATGGCTATGTCACGTCAGAAAAAATTGGATAAGATGGACCGTATTGAGCTTCAGGCTGAAAAACCAAAACCATCCTTTGAATTCAAAGAATCACGTACACCAAGTCGTTTTATTTTCCAAACACAAGATTTGGAAATTGGTTACGACCGTCCATTGACAAAACCACTTAATCTAACTTTTGAACGTAATCAGAAAGTTGCCATCATTGGTGCCAACGGTATTGGTAAAACGACACTTCTTAAGAGCTTACTAGGAATCATTCCGCCAATTTCAGGAAGCGTTGAACGTGGTGATTACATTGAACTTGGTTATTTTGAACAAGAAGTCGCTGCTGGTAATCGTCAAACACCACTTGAAGCTGTCTGGGATGCCTTCCCTGCATTGAACCAAGCAGAAGTGCGTGCTGCTCTTGCTCGTTGCGGTTTGACATCAAAACATATCGAAAGTCAAATTCAAGTACTTTCTGGTGGGGAACAAGCCAAAGTGCGTTTTTGCCTGCTTATGAACCGCGAAAATAACGTCCTTGTCCTTGACGAACCAACCAACCACTTAGACGTTGATGCTAAAGAAGAATTGAAACGTGCTCTTAAAGCCTACAAGGGTAGCGTCCTAATGGTTTGCCACGAGCCTGATTTCTATGAAGGTTGGACAGAAGTTTGGGACTTCAATGAATTAATGTAATGAAAAAGCTTGAGAAATTTCTCAAGCTTTTTTAGTTTTCTGAACTAATTCTGAAAAAACTAATGTATCCTTGATAAAAAAGGAGGTTAGCTTATGCAAATTCAAATTAAACATATCAAGAAAGTCTTCAAGGATAAGGAAGTTTTAAATGATATTTCATTTACCATCGAATCAGGTTCGATTTGTGGACTTTTGGGAGTCAATGGAGCTGGGAAAACTACATTAATGAAAATACTCTATGGTTTAGAAAGTCAGAGTGCTGGTGAAATTTTATTTGATGGAAAAACGAGTATAGAGATAAAAGATGATAAAAAATTTGGTGCTTTAATTGAGTCACCAGCTATTTACATGAATTTATCAGCTTTTGATAATTTAAAAACTAAAGCACTGCTTTATGATATTCCAGATGAAACCATACGAGAAACCTTGAACTTAATTGGTTTAGCAAATACTGGTCGCAAAAAAGCTGGTAAATTTTCTTTAGGAATGAAGCAACGTTTAGGACTTGGTATGGCAATCATTACCAATCCAGAATTTCTGATTTTAGATGAGCCAACTAACGGCTTAGACCCAGATGGCATCAAAGAACTTTTAGATTTAATCAACTCTCTCAAGCAAAAAGGAATAACGATTCTCATCTCAAGTCACCAATTACATGAAGTTAGTAAGATTGCAGATGATATTGTTATCCTGCATCAAGGAAAAATTCATTACAATCAGCCCAATCAAGACAAACAAGATTTAGAAAAACTCTTCTTTTCTATTGTCCATGGAGGTTATGAAAAATGAGAAAAATACTTCAATCAGAATGCCTAAAACAAAAACATGGTGCTTACTTTAAATTATGTTTAGTCTTGCCATTTATCTCTCTTTATCGCTTTTTTGCTTTGCGGACCAACGATTCTAGAGAGTTTTTCAATTTATTGGTGGGAAGCATTGTTTTTATTTACTTTGGCAGGATTGTTATTTATTTATGATTATAAAGCTGAAGAAGGAGCTGGACATTTTCAAAACACACTTCAAGGTAAATTAACTGGAAAAATTAAAGTCGCAAAAGTCATGACGGCATTAAAGAACCTATTTTTAGCAAGTTGTGTTCTGTTACTTTTTCTTTATCTTGTCTTATTTGTTTTTTGCGGTGTGATGACTGTCCACTTTTTTCGTGACGCTTGGGTACTATTATTGATGCTTATCGCTTCTGCATGGAATGTCCCTCTCTTATTTTACCTTTCAAAATGGATTAATTGTTATTTGGTCTTCGTTCTAAATTCTTTTTTATGTTTGCTCGTTGCGCCATTTTTAGCACAAACGTCTTTTTGGTATTTATTTCCCTACACATATCATTATAAAATCGCCCAAGCTCTTCTCCACTTAAAACCTTCTGGAGAAGTAGAAGTACTAAATCACCCTCATCCTGTAGGACTATGCATTGTAGCAATCAGTTTATCCGTCCTTTTATTTCTTATCTTCATCAAAGCACTAAAGGAGCAAAAACGTGGTTAAGATTTTAAAAAGCGAGTTCTTAAAATTAAAAAATTCGGCTATTTTATACCTGATGATTGGCTTATTTGCTTTAGAATGGTTAACCATACCAGTTTATTTATCAAATTATCAAACCTCCTACACCCTAGAGGCGATGACATTTTTACCCATGCTAGCTTATTGTTTAATGCTGGCTATTGTCTCGCTGCTAACAATGGAGCAAGAAGAACAAGCTAATCACTGCCAAAATATCAACAGTAGTCACAATAGAGCTAAAATTGGGTTGCTTAAGTTGTTAGCGCGTGATCTTATTGTCATTCTGCCTTGTCTTATTTTATGGGGGAGCATTGGATATGTGATCAATGATATCTCTTATACCTTTTATTCAGGAAGCTTGACTTGGCTTTTACTTGTCTTTCTCAATCATTTTCATCATTTACTTAGCTTATGGGCAGGAAAAGGTCTTAATCTCATTATCTCATTCGTGGAGTGTCTTTTTATCATTTTTGCTTCAAATCATGCTTTTATGGGCAATTTCTGGATTCCTATCATTTTGCCAGTTAATGCTATCTTATTTAACACTTAAACGCAATAAAAATGAGTGAAATCATGTTTCTTATAGTAAAATAGAAACAAATACAATTGAGGTGACAAAAGTGTACAAAATTTTAGTTGTGGACGACGATTTTGAAATTTTAAAACTAATGACTAATATTTTTGAAATGCAAAATTATGCTGTAACAACTTATCAAGTAGTAAACTCTTCTATTGATATCAATGATTTTATGGGATTTGACTTAATTTTACTCGATGTTATGATGCCAAATGTGGATGGCATGGCTCTTTGCCAAGAAATTCGCCATCGTATTGCAACACCAATTATCTTTGTTAGTGCTAAAGATAGCGAAGAAGATATCATTTCTGGTCTCAAACTCGGTGGCGATGACTACATCACCAAACCATTTAGTATTAAACAACTAGTCGCAAAAGTGGAAGCACATTTAAAAAGGGAAGAACGCCTTAAGCAGGCAAAAAAAGACTTTCAAGAATTTAAACGTGAATTTTCTACAATGACATTTTACTTGCAAGAAAAAAGCATTTACATTAATGGTGAACGCGTTCCTCTAACCAGTCGTGAATACCATATTCTAGAGCTCTTGTCTAGCCAGCCTAAAAAAGTTTTTACACGTGAAAATATCTACGAAAGCGTATATAACGATGATTCGGATACTCTTTTTAGATCTATTTCAGAATATGTTTATCAAATTCGTCAAAAATTTTCTCTCTATGACATTAATCCTATAAAAACAGTTCGAGGAGTGGGATATCAGTGGCATGATTAAAGCAAAAAAGATTAAAACATTAAAACAACGCATTTTTCAAACCGTCATTGAAGTGATTGTCGGAATTGTCCTTGTTATTTGTTTGATTTTAACCTTAACAAGTGTCCTTGCCTATACTAAACAAATTAGTCTCAGCAATCAGCTAAATATTAGTCTTTCAGATAAGATCTCTAAAGATATGATTGTCAAAGAAATGACGAAAGTACCTTATGACTACGTTATATATGACCAGACTGGGAAGGTCATTAAGCGAACAAATGTCACTGAGGATTTGATGTATTACCAAAAAGCTTTTAAAGAGAGAAAAAACTTAAACGAAAATGGGGTTACCTATTACCTTGCCCAAAATTCGCACTACGTTTTAGTTGTCCGACAATCTAGCATACCAGAGTTTTCAAATCATGCGCTTCGCTCAATTTCGTACAATACGCTGACTTACATCATCTTTATCATCGGCTTTTTGCTGGTTCTTATTTTTGCAATCACAAGACTGCTCAAAGAATTCACTTCAAATTTTTATGCTATCCAAAAATCAACTCAAAATATGGGAACTAAGTCTCACTCAGATTTCCTAGAGTATTCTAGAATTGCGGAATTTGATGACACCTTAACTGTTTTAGCACAAAAAAGTGATGAATTAGCTAAACTGATTGAAAGAGAAAGAAGTGAAAAGAAAGATTTATCTTTTCAAATTGCTGCCTTAGCTCACGATGTCAAAACTCCGTTAACGGTCATTAAGGGAAATATCGAACTGCTTGAAATGACACCACTTAACGAACAACAAACGAGTTTTCTAACATCAATCAATAATAGCCTTTTAGTATTTGAAAACTATTTCAACGCAATGCTTAACTATAGTCGTCGATTAAGCGATAACGACCATAAAGAAAAGCTATTCTTAAAGCCTTTTTTAGCTGATTTATCGGTAAAAATTGAAGATATTCTAAAACCAAATGCAATTGATTTCAAGATGAGAAATACCTGTGCTACCAATTCTTTTTTAGCAAATAGCTTAAATCTTAAACGTGCACTGATTAATATCCTAGTAAACGCTACTCAACATGCCCCAAAAGGAAAAATTCGCCTTAGCATTTCAGAAGATGATAGTCATCTCATATTCTCCATTTGGAATGATGGTCAACCATTTTCAGATGAAGCTCTTAAAAATGCCGCAAAATTTTTCTTCACTGAACATAATAGCAGAAGCGAAAAACACTATGGTATTGGACTATCTTTTGCGAAAGGCATAGCTGAAAAACATCATGGAGGTTTAAGAATTTCAAATCCTAGTATGGGTGGAGCAGAAGTCATTCTTTCCATTAAAAAATAACCGTTCACGACGAAAAAACGACTGTTTACGACATGGTCGTTTTTTTAATGATTAATCTGGTAAAATAGAGGATAGAAGTATTACTTTGGGGTAAATTAGATGCAACAATTGATAACAATAGTTAGTTATTTAAGTTTTTTAAGCATTTGTCTAACTATCACGCGATTAATGAAGTGGCCTAGAAAACTTAAATCTAATATTCAAAAGTCTCTAAGTATCATCGTCCTAATGAAACTGATAGTTATTGTAATCTTTTAGCAAATCATAAAAAGGGAAATAAAAAAAGAGAAAAAATGAAAGCTACTTATAAGGGAAAAGTTGCAGATGTTTGGCAAGTCAGCAAAGATAATCGAAATAGTCCTGACTGGGTAAAAGAAGCTTTTGCAAAAAGATATTTTTGTTGGTTAGATAATCACCTTCGTGTTTTAATGGCTGGTTTAAAGCCATCGACAGTTAAAAGCCTTAAAACAGGAGCGATTGGAAGTCTAGGCGGAGGATTTGCTGGCTACGGTATGTATGAGTTAGCATACTTAGGCGATTATATCGACATTACCAATCGCCGTATTGTTGCTCAAAAAACATTTGAAAAGGAATATCAGATTATTGATTAAAAGAGTCAATTCGTTTATAAGAAATCACCCTAAAACGATAGCGAAATTATGGCTAAGATACTGTGTTTTTTATTTAATCATGAGTTACGTTATGCTTGGTCAAAGTCACAAATGGTTTTATGTTTTATATTACCTAACGCTTACTAGTATTCCAATACTAATTTCACTACAAAAGAAAAAATAATCCCCATGTTTCTGAAAACACAGGGTTCTTTTAATTAATTGCGATACTTAACAATCACTTCACAGCGTTCAACCAAGAGTGAAAAACGTTCATCATCTGATTTTTCCTGATAGATACCAGCTTTAGTCTCGAAGGCAAATTTTTCTGAAGCGAGCGTTTTTGAAGTTTCTTGATAAAGTTGCCATTTATCTTTATGACTTGAAAGTGCAATGAGAGCTTCGAGAACGAGAACTAAAGAAGCAATAACTACTGCCAACAATTTAAAGCAAGGAATTGGTAAAGTAGCTAAAATCGGGATTAAAGCTAAGGTAATGATTTGAATAACTTTAAACACGATAAACCAAGCACGATGAAAACGAGCTTTCTTATCATAGCTTTTAATTGCTTGCTCTAAACGCTCTGAAAGATACGTTTTACTTGTTAATCCTTTGTAATCGTCCATTTGAATCTCCTTGATTGAAAGCTTTTTCCTATGTGATTTTATTGTATCGCTCTACTAAGAGATAGTCAAGAATTGACTTTATGGTATAATAGAACGTGGTTTAAGATTTTAAAAATCTTAATAAAACAAGAATAAATACAGTATCAAACACAAGCAAATAAAGCTTACTATGAAAGGATAAATATCTTAATGGTTACTATTCAATGGTTCCCAGGTCACATGTCTAAAGCTCGTAGACAAGTGCAAGAAAATATTAAACACGTGGATTTCGTGACTATTTTAGTCGATTCGCGTTTGCCACTATCAAGTCAAAATCCGATGCTAACTAAAATCGTTGGTGATAAACCAAAACTTATGATTTTAAATAAAGCTGATTTGGCTGATAGCAATCGTACAAAAGAATGGCGTCGTTATTTTGAAAGCCAAGGAATTAAAACTCTTGCTGTCAACTCAAAAGAACAAGCTACTGTAAAATTAGTTACAGAAGCAGCTAAATCTTTAATGGCTGACAAATTGACTAAATTGCGTGAACGTGGTATTCAAAAAGAAACCCTTCGTACGATGATTATTGGTATTCCAAATGCAGGTAAATCAACTCTTATGAACCGTTTAGCTGGTAAAAAAATCGCCGTTGTCGGAAATAAACCAGGGGTTACTAAAGGGCAACAATGGCTTAAATCAAATAAAGATTTGGAAATTCTTGACACCCCAGGGATTCTTTGGCCAAAATTTGAAGACGAAGTGGTTGGTCTAAAACTTGCTCTTACCGGAGCCATCAAAGACCAACTCTTACCAATGGACGAAGTAACTATCTTTGGACTTAATTTCTTCAAAGAACATTATCCAGAACGTTTGATTGAACGTTATAAAGGCATTGACTTGGAAGAAGAGGCACCAGAAATTATCATAGCCATGACACAAAAACTTGGTTTCCGTGATGACTATGACCGTTTCTACGCTCTTTTTGTCAAAGATGTTCGTGAAGGTAAACTTGGACGCTATACATTAGACATTGTAGAAGAGGTTGAAAATGGCGACCGTTAAAGAAATCAAAGAAGCGCTAGCTGACATTGACAGTCTTGACGATACACGCTGGCAAGCCTACGAGGAAGATAGCCGAGCAGGCGTGCAAAAAGCTATCATCCAGCGTAAAAAGGCTATTCAAGCCGATATCGACGAAGACTTGCGCTTAGAACATATGCTGCGCTACGAAAAAGAGCTTTATCAAGCAGACTACCAAGCTATCGCAGGAATTGATGAAGTTGGCCGTGGCCCTCTTGCTGGACCAGTGGTGACTGCTTGCGTCATCCTTTCTAAGAATTGTAAAATCAAACATCTTAATGATTCTAAAAAAATCCCTAAAAAGCATCACGAGGAAATTTATGAAGAAGTCCTTGCGCGTGCTTTAGGAGTTGGTATTGGTGTAATTGATAATACTATCATCGATGATATCAACATTTATGAAGCGACAAAAGTTGGTATGCTCCAAGCAATTGACCAAATCAAAGGACAAGTGACTAAACCTGATTATCTTTTGATTGATGCCATGCACTTAGACACTGACATCCCACAGCAATCACTCATCAAAGGAGATGCTAATTCTCTCTCAATTGCGGCAGCTTCTATCGTTGCTAAAGTCACTCGTGACCGCATGATGGCGGATTACGCCAAAGAGTATCCTGGCTATGCTTTTGAAAAAAATGTTGGTTATGGTACTAAAGATCATCTTGCAGGTCTCAAAGAACACGGTATTACACCAATTCACCGTAAAACATTTGAACCGATTAAATCCATGTTGAAGGAGAACTAAATGACAAGCGAAAAAGAAAAAATGCTAGCTGGTCAGCTATATGATGCGGGTGACAGTGAGCTACTTGCCATGCGTTTACACGCCCGTAAACAAATCACTCTCTTTAATAATGAAGAAGACCGTCAGAAACGTAAAGAAATTATCAAATCATTATTTGGTTCTACAGGCGATAACTTACTAATGGAGCAGCGTTTTGTCTGCGATTACGGGTCAAATATCTACGTTGGTGAGAACTTTTTCGCTAATTATAACTGTACCATGTTAGATGTCTGCGAGATTCACATTGGAGACAACGCTATGATTGGTCCGAATTGTCAGTTTTTAACTCCTCTTCACCCACTAGATGCGAAAGAACGTATTTCTGGTTTGGAATATGGAGCGCCAATCACTATTGGTGATAATGTATGGCTTGGTGGTGGGGTAACCATTCTACCAGGTATCACTTTAGGTAATAATGTCGTCGTTGGTGCTGGCGCTGTTGTAACTAAATCATTTGGAGATAATGTGGTTATCGCTGGAAATCCAGCTAAAATCATCAAAACATTAGATTAACTCAAAAAAACTCTCACAAAGTCCTATGGTTATAGGACTTTTTTTCGAATAGAAAAGTAGTGAGGTGACTAATGAATAACTTTGAACTATTTAAATTAAAACAAGCAGGACTAACAAATTTCAACATTCTAGCCATTTTAGAATATCAAAAGCAAGAAAAGAAATTTCTTTCCTTGCGAGATATGGCAGTTGTGTCCAAATGTAAGAATCCTATTTTATTTATGGAAAAATACAAAGATTTGGATAGTAAAACTTTGCGAAAAGTCTTTAATCAATACCCTAGTATTTCAATACTAGATGACGACTATCCGCTGGAATTAAAACACTCTTATAATCCGCCTGTTTTGCTTTTTTATCAAGGCAATATTGATTTTTGCTCAATCGTCCGAAAATAGCAGTAGTAGGAGCACGCACAGCCACACAGATAGGAACCAAGTCCGTTCAAAAAATCATCAAAGAACTTGGAAATCAATTCGTCATTGTTAGTGGCTTAGCTAGGGGGATAGATACCAGTGCACATATTTCAGCACTAAAAAATGGCGGAGCGACAATAGCAGTTATTGGTTGTGGTCTTGACGTCTATTATCCCAAAGAAAATAAGCAGTTGCAGGAGTATCTTGGAAAAAATCACTTAATCTTGAGCGAATACACAGCATCAGAAGCGCCACTAAAATACCATTTTCCAAAACGCAATCGCATTATCGCAGGATTATCCCAAGGCGTCATAGTAGCAGAAGCCAAATTGCGATCTGGCAGCTTAATTACTTGTGAACGAGCCCTAGAAGAAGGACGAGACGTTTTTGCCATTCCAGGTAATATTTTAGACGGAAAATCTGACGGATGTCATCATTTAATCAAAGAAGGCGCAAAGTGCATCACATCAGGCTTAGATGTCCTTTCAGAGTACCAATTGTAAACAAGTTTTTTCTATTAAATATAACGTAAGTGGTAAGAGTTTTTAGAATTAGTAATTATAGTAAAAAAGGGAGAACAGAGCAATCTGTTCTTTTTTCGTTTGATTAAAAAATAATTTAGTAAGGAGTTACTGAAGATGGAAATAGTCATGAACATTGAGACATTAGAAATCTTTAAAGTGATTGATTCGGATAAACAGGATATTGAAGATACTGCTGAAGAGATTATCAAGGAAGATACAGTAATGGAAACATCCGAAGGATGTCAGTGTTTAGATGAACCTAAAAGAATGGTTCAGCTGACATTATTTGATAATAATTTTTATCCTCACCCAGTTATGTTTTTTGAGGATTCATCTTAGATCAGTACTAGAATAATACGGAGAATTAATTTATGGACTTTCTTGATTTATTTGCTGGCATTGGTGGCCTTAGAATGGGATTAGAACGTTTAGGACATCATTGTGTCGGTTTTTGTGAAATCGATAAATTTGCACGGGCTAATTATAAAGCCATATATCATACAGAAGGAGAGGTTGAATTTCATGATATTACAAAAGTCCGAAGCGAAGAGTGGCGACAATTCAGAGGAAAAGTTGATCTCATTTGTGGCGGATTCCCCTGCCAAGCTTTCTCTATTGCAGGAAAACGAAGAGGCTTCCTTGATGAAACTCGTGGAACGTTATTCTTTGAAATCGCAAGAGCCGCTAAAGAAATCAAACCACCATTGTTACTCCTTGAAAACGTCAAAGGCTTACTATCTCACGACAAAGGGAGAACTTTTGGAACAATCCTCTCCACGCTTGATGAATTGGGGTATGATGCAGAATGGCAGGTACTTAACTCAAAAGATTTCGGAGTTCCCCAAAACAGAGAGCGAGTGTTCATTATCGGACATCTTAGAGGAAGAAGTGAACGAACGATATTTCCTATCAGAGGAGAGAGCCCAACAGTTGATTCTTGCAAACCCAAACGATTAGGTAATATTAATCCAAGTGATAGAGGGATGAATGGCGACGTTTATCGAATAGATACTCCTTTGCCAACAGTAACGACAAATAAGGGAGAAGGCAGTAAAATAGCTATTCCTGTGTTAACACCTGATCGTGCTAAAAAGCGTCAAAATGGTAGACGATTTAAAACTGATGGAGAACCGATGTTTACGCTGACTAGCCAAGATAGACATGGCATTGTGATTGCAGGACGTTTACCATCGGCACGTCAACAATCAGGTCGAGTTTATTCAAGTAACGGATTGGCACCAACCTTATCCACAATGCAAGGTGGAGATCAAGAACCTAAAATTATTCAAAGAGCTAGAGGTTATAACAAAGGTGGAACACATCAACTATCACCAACTTTATCCAATCATCATTGGCAAGAGAACCATTTTGTTTCACTTCCTCAGAGATTTCGTATCCGTAAATTGACACCTCGAGAATGTTGGCGACTGCAAGGTTTTCCAGATTGGGCATTTGACAAAGCACAGGCTGTTAGTAGCAATAGCCAGCTTTATAAACAAGCGGGAAATTCGGTTACTGTTCCAGTGATTGAAGCTATCGTCAAAGGATTAGAGTGAATTGGGAGGAATAATGGTTAGGAATAATTTGTATGATCAACTGATTAGTAGTGAACCCCTTGGTTTTATTGATCCCTTAACAGATTTGGGAGAATTTGACATTGTTCAAATGAAGTTTAAAGCACCTGTACATCAGTTGAAAAATAAATACTCAGGTCAACCATATTCTAAAAAATGGCAATCAAAAATTGAAGAGATGAGAAAGCTTTATATTCAGTATCAACTCAGCTTGCAAGAAAAAGATAAGAAAGAAGAATACTACAAGCGAGAAAAAACAATTGATTCTAAAGAATACTCGAATGAAATTGTAACGACATACCTAAAACTAGGCTTTAGTTTTCGTGATATTGAAAAGCAAGTATCCATTTCTTATAGAACGTTACAACGTCGATGGAATAGAAGTGACTATGTTCAAACAATAGAAACTGAGTTTTATTTGAAGTCAGATTTAAGCGACGGCTATTATTTACCTGGAACGTCACTTCCGAAAAGTATGAAAGTCAATTGAAAATAAACTGACAGGAGAAAACAATGGTATTTACTGGTATGCCCTATTACAGCTGGAAGGGATGTTCTGAAACTGAAGAAGAGAGGCAAGAACGTTATCAGATTCAACAGGAAAAAAGAGAACATGAAAAACAAGTCAAAGAAAAACAGATTGAAAGTGATTTGAAATTTGCTGCTATGGAACGCTAAGGAACAACAGGAGTCTATAGTTACCCTATTCCAGATAATGCTTTATCGAAGGCTTTCAAAATTTCTGGAGTTATTCTTAGAGTTAATTTAACTGATGTTGTTCGATATGAGCATACAGATAATGAGTTTAAACCGTTTTATAAAATATCTAAACTGATATTTTCAGAAGAGTTTTCTCAACTAAGAGGCTTACCTAATCATCTGGCAACTATTCTCGATATTCCTTATGACGTCGTTATTGACGTATCTTCACAGTTACTACTTGACGAGCATATTTTTACTAGTATCCGCAATAGCTATTTGGAACTACATGAACTTGAAATCAATAATGAATTACTCACTGAAAAATATGGTTTGAGAGATCCGCTTTATAGAAAAGCAAGACGTTTGATTTTAGAGCGAATACAGCAAGAAGAAGGCCGTACTAGGTTTAAGAAATGTTGGAAGAATACTAGGTATTGGAAGAAAAAAGGGTTATCAAAGGAAAGCATTTTAAGATTATATGCTTTTGTTGATGATTTCTATCTTAGACCTGATTGGGATGAATATAGCTATCTGAAGTTATTTAAAAGATGATGAGGAGATTTAAAATGACAAAGTCAAATAATAAGGAAAATCAAGGAATAGCTATTGAAGAGTCCTTGCCTAAAAAGCAGATTACCGTTTACGGAATGAGGCTACTACCATTGTTAATCGTATTTATGGTAATGATATTGCTGATAAATCTCTTTTTGCATTTTATTTAGAGTAGCGTATTAGTCACACAATTTAAAAACATGTTGAAAGGATATGGTGATATATTGGAAACTCAAAAAAAGAAGAGGTAGGCTATTTTTCTTAGAGATATTGCAGAAGAAGCCCATAAATTGGTATCTCAAGCATCAATAAACCAGGAAGAGCAGATTTTATTGATGAGGGTGACTAATTATCTTTGTCGTAGTATCCTTATTCCTTATCGTTCTATGTATCATGAACTATATGAGATTGCCAAACTAGCACCATGGTTATTTGATAAATGTTATGCCTATGAAGCTAGTAAGAGAAAGCCCTGGATTTGGGAAAGATCATCAAGTAGCCTTCCTGATAAAGTTGATATTCTAAAGCAGGCAGATTGTTTATTTTCGACACAAAAAGAAGTAGGGAACCCTAAATGAAGAAACAAATCGAAACGATTTATAGTCTTATTCTGAAGGATGGATTGAGACAGACCAAATTTAAAAATAGTCATTTAAAACCAGTTTCTTCAGCTGAAGAAGGAAATAAAGGTGCTATCTTTGGTTTTCGCACGAAATCAAACATGACAAAAGCTCGAGGTGTTGTTTTGACCTCACTTGAAGCCGTTTTAGAAAATCAAGGTAACTTTACGCACTGGACGCCAAACACTTATCGCTATGGAACGTATAGTGATGACAAACATCAACATGTTGAAGATAATCTCGGACAGATTAATACCTTTTACATTGATTTTGACATCACAACGTCAGCTGAAGCCAAGCCATGACGAGTAGTGATATTTTAACCGCTGCGATTGACCTGGGCTTTATGCCAACGTTGATTTTGAAATCTGATAAAGGTTACCAAGCTTACTTTATTTTATCAGAGCCTGTCTATGTGACAGCTCATTCAAATTTTAAAGTGGTCAAAGTCGCAAAAGCCATTTCTCAAAACCTGAGACAGTATTTTGCTCAAACGTTACCAGTCGATCTCATGTGTAATCACTTTGGGATTGCACGCATGCCACGTACAGATAACGTTGAGTTCTTTCACAAAGATTATACTTACTCATTTCAAGAATGGCTTGATTGGTCAATGAAGCAATCTGAGCTTCCGTTTCCAAGCAAGAAACCAAACTTAATGGTGATTGCTGGAAGTGAAGGGATTAAACAGATTGATGAACCTTGGTATCAACTGTTGCTGAATGAATTAAACATTAAAGGTACTAAAACGCTCATGGGAAGAAACAACGTTCTCTTTACGTTAGCCCTTGCGAACTTCTCAAGTGGTGTCTCTCAGAGCGATTGTGAGCTCGTTTTAGCCGATTTCAACGGACAATTGGACGAACCGCTCGCTTCAAGCGAAGTTCTGAAGCTCATCAATAGTGCTTATTCAGGAAAATATGAAGCAGCTAGTCGTGATTATATCACGTTACTTTGCAGAGCTTGGGTGAATCAAAAACTGAAGGCTTCCGATTTATTTATTAAACAACGTTGGTACAAGTTCAAAAAGAAACGTTCAGAGCGCAAGAAAAGTCATCTTTACGAATGGAAAGCTGACGTAATGAGCTATTTAGAAGGTTTCTATGAAACACAAGATCCATTTGTTCAAACGACAAAGAAAGCAATCAGAGAAGAGCTCCATATTCCAGAACGCTCGCTTGATCGCGTATTAAAAGCTTTGAAAGCTGAACAAAAGATATTAAAGAAGGACGTGGTGGTGGTGGTATTCGTATTGCTTCGGTTAAAGCAATTGTCTTATCACTTATCCAGGTGAAAAAAGAGCGTCAGGAAGTGTATTTTGCGAATATCGCACGATTCTTTGAAGATAGTGTCAACTATACAAAAACAGTAATTGAAGGAGTGAAACATGAGCTTAAACACGTTAAACAGCTATCATTATTTGAACGAGATATTGGTTGATTACCGTAAAAAATAAAACCCGCCAACTGCCTTTACATTTATATCTATGATAATGAGAGGTAGAGAGAAATGTTTAAAAGAGTAATCAATAGTCTTAGTATTAAAATACTAACTTATAGAAAAGAACCAAAGGGAGAAGAGAGAAAATGAAAATTTTATTAGTTGTTATCAGTATTATAGGAGTTTTATTTGCTGTTCTAACAATAGGAATCTTAAAAGGAAATCATAGGGTTAGATATACAAATGGGTATGACAGTGAGATTGAGAATGATTATCAAAGCACCATTTAAGTGTCACAAGGTTTACTAGGAGGACCGCTGATGAAAAACGATCAAGCAAATTAAAGCTGCTATTTATACTAATACGCTAGTGATAGCGATTAGAGCATTATTACTACAAGAGGATAAGTGAAAGGGGATTTAGCATGTCAGAAGCGTTTAAAATTGTTCGTGGTTATTATTTAACGGCACTCGGTCAAGAACCACTTGCTTATTATTTTAAAGTGCCTCAAGACCATCCAGATTTTGAGGTACTAGAGGCAGGACAAGTGGCTTTAACCTTTTATCAAAATGGTGAAGCGATTACGAGTCTTCCAGCGTTAATTCGAGTGGATGGCGTGATTAGCAATGATAAGGTTGTATCAGACTATTTAGCGAGTGAGCAAAAGGATCATTTTCCTATGTTACCAATCGTTGAAATTTCCGATGTCTTTGATCCTCTGGTGTTTAATCAGATGTCTAAGAATTTTGATGGACTGCGTCAAGAAATGAAACATCTGGCACAGGTTCATTATATCCAAGGAGATTTATTTGAATTTTTTAAGGAGGAAAATGATGAGTAGAAAACCCTATATTCTTACCCTTGCTCTTGTAATAATAGATTTAATGTTTTTAGGTATCAGTTTTCCTATTTTAAAAGACTTTGCTTTTGATTATAACTATGAGTTAACGGCTGATGTCTACGTGGATACAGCTATTAATCAAAATGTTAACCTGGTCTTTTATAAAACAGGTTGTCCTTATTGTAAGGCAGGTAAGAAAGCCGTTGTGACCGCTGCAAAAGAAAATGCCTATCCGACGTTTTACATTGATGTTGACTCAGATAAGGGACAACAATTGGTGAAACAATACCAGGTTGAAAAAGCGGCAACCATCATCACGTTAAGAGATGGTGAGTCACAACTTTACCTCTATGCTAAGAAAACACAAGCAGGTAAGATTACGGCTTGAAAAGGCAACACTTTTCTGAACAATTTTTATAAAGTGCTTTTTAAGCGATAATTCGTTTGGTCATGGGCGTTTGGTAGTTAAGACTACCATGAATGCGATGATAGTTCCACCAATGGACATAAT
>ERZ1034915.133-NODE-133-length-48405-cov-13.052430_pt1 | contig 48405 bp, 55 predicted proteins | sample MGYA00520592_ERZ1034915 | MGnify/ENA primary metagenome ERZ1034915 (study PRJEB33766, sample SAMN09781787) | gut metagenome | biome: gut microbiome | host: Homo sapiens | place: Madagascar | study: EMG produced TPA metagenomics assembly of the PRJNA485056 data... | reverse complement strand
GATAATGTTATTTCTTTCACATCATTCTTTTTTAGCAAATGAACAGAGTTAATCACCTTATCATATGCACCTTTTCCTCGAACTATCGAGCAACTTTCCTCATCCACACCATCAATACTAATATCAAATTTATCAATCAGTTCAGCTAATAATTTAACATTATCGTCATTTATTAAAGTTGCATTCGTAGCCAGTGCAACTTTTCCATTGTATTTACTTCTAAGATACCTTATTATTTCAAAAAAATCTTTTCTTAGTAAAGGTTCTCCACCTGTTAATACGATTCCTCCTGGTTCTATATCAACAATTTTATCGATTATTCCTGTCCATTCCTGTGTACTCATTTCTCTTCTATAAACTTCTGAATTTTCATCGGCGGCATCAGCACAGCAGTGAATGCATTTCAAATTGCATCGATTAGTAAGCAACAAATATACAACATCAATTACCTCTTCTTTTTCTTCATCGCCAATTACCCCCAGTTCCTTCAATTTTTTCAGTAATTCATTGATATAAATCCGATCTTCATCATCTGCTAAGCTTTCTAGAATTTCGCTATTTGTTAAAGAAAATTCACATGCTGTACATACAATATCTCTACACTGACGGGATATTCTAATCCAAGATCCTGTATCCCTATTAGCAATAATGACTTTATCCCCATTTATGATTTCTCGATACGGTTTTAACTTTTTCACTTGTACATTCCGCCCTTCTCTTTCTTAAAAGTTTTTATATTTCTTCAAATTTCTCTGAACTAGATTTATAGATATATGCATCTTCTAAAGTAGGTTTAACATATTGAAATTCTATCCCAGTTACATCAGGAACACTTTTACTTACCAGTCGAATATCGATACCCTCATTAGAATAATTCTTACCTGTTATCTTATATTTCTCCTGAACCTTCAAAAATTCTTCTTCACTACTTAACATACATGAAAAGACATGATTATCAGCCTCACATATTAAATGCTGTATTGTACCATCATATATTTTCTTTCCTTTTTTCAAAATACACAAATCATTGCATGTAGATGCCAAATCTTCTACTACATGAGATGAGAATAAAACAGACCTATCTCTTCCAAAGTCTACAAGCAAATTTCTAATTCTAATACGTTCCTCTGGATCTAATCCAGTAGTTGGTTCATCAACAATCAAAAACTGAGGATCTGTTATCAAAGCCTGTGCCAAACCAACTCTTCTTTTCATTCCTCCTGATAATTGTTTGTTCTTCTTTTTCTCATGTTCTTTTAGGCTAGTTCGCTCCAACAAATACTCTATTTTTTTCTTTTTTTTAATCGGATCAACTCCTGATAAAGCTGCTACATATTCTAAAGTTTCACGAACAGTAAGATTGGGATACATTCCTAGTTCCTGCGGTAAGTACCCTATCATTTTCTTTACTTTTGTATAATTTTGTGGTATAACATTTACAGAATTAACAATAACCGTTCCTCTAGTTGGTGTTAACAATGTAGTTAATACATTCATCAATGTTGATTTTCCTGCCCCATTTTCTCCCAAAAGTCCATATATTCCGTTTGGAATTGTTAGATTTACATTATCTAATCCCTTTACACCATTTTTATACTGAACTGTTAAATTTCTTATTTCAATCATTTTTTCCCTTCCTTTACTTTTCTCATTGGTGAACGTTTCACCAACAAATAATTCATGATTAACATTACAATGCCAACTACCATATATAATGCACGACTAAAAAAATATGGAGTTATCCCACCATTAATTTCTGGAGTTATTTTATATGCAAATATATTTAATACCGTTGGTAAATATTCTTTAACTTTTGTATTAAATACAAACCATACTGCTAAACTTATTGCAAGTCCGAACCACATATTTTGAAAAAAATTCACCATAGTAACAGAAAGTGATGCAAAAAATAGCACTGTCATAAAACACATTAAAATACTATATCCATATATCGAAATTATTTCTTCAGTAAATAAATTGCTATTTTGAAGCAAAATATAAATCCAATAAAATATAAGATCCAGTAATATCAAATACACAAAATCTATTAAAAATCTCTGTACTACAGCTTTATATTTTAATCTGTCCGGAAATAGATAAAACACATTTATTCTATTTTCTCTAAACTCACAGTAATATATATCTGCCACAAAAACAATTGCTAGAAAGCATAAATTAGGCTCTATGACAGTTAGAATTTCTACTGGTGTTACTGTGGGTCTAATTAATGCCATTACAAACATAAATACCATAGAATATAATAATTTATATAACGGAAGACTAATTTTAAAATTACACTTCATAATCCACAATCCTCCATCACGTAAAATTTTATAAACCTCATATTATCCTTCTCCTCTTCCACAACTTTATAGAAATTCCAAGCAAACAAATTGCCAATATAATTAATATGCTTTGATTAATAATAGTCCATGTAGGAATATAATTATTACCTAAATCATTTGGGAAACGAACCACTATTGATAATGGATTGGGAATATACTTATACCCAACCTCTGTAATTCTCCCCATATTTGAATACGTTGCATACACTAATAACATCGGAATTGTTGGTAATATGCTTTTAAAAATCACAGTAATAAAAATAAAGAATACCCCAATCATAAATATATTAGGCAAAATAAATAGTACTAACTTTACCCAAATACTAACCCATTCCATTTCCGAGCCATATTGTGGCGCAACCATATTAGCAATTCCATCAAATATACCAGTCATTATCAGCGCAAATACACATATGGGAATTAAACCTGCTAAAAGTTTTGTCATTATATAAGAAACACCACTTATCGGCTTGGTATGGAGCAAACTAAATATATCTTTTTTCATATCCCTCATGAAAATCAACACGAATGTAATGATAGATAAGTAAATTAAGCCAATGCCTAAATAATCAATGTACTTAAAAGAAAAACTTTCTGGAAACGTCGATTTTGAAAAAGTTTCTCTTAGATACTCTTTCATTTCTTTTTTTGTAGCATGTTTTTCCATGTAACTTTCAAAAACATTATCAACTCCTCTCTCTGATATTCCATAATTTTCATGTAAATATTCTGCTATCTCTTCTTGTGTATGCATCTTTTTTATTTTATTTAATGCATCTGTAGCTTCTTCTTCTGAGACATCAAAATCTTCAATCAATGATTCGTATATTCTATTAAAAGCCTGTTCTCTTTGCTCATTAGCTTCAGTTGGTATATACCCATTAATTATACCTTCATCACCATATACAATTTTGCTATTTTCTTCTCTAACATTTTCATATAAATTTAAATACGGCTTTAATGTTAACACTAACGTACAAATCACAATTATAATCCCTAAATAAAAAATAGTATTTTTTAACAAATACTTTATTTCTTTTTTCAACATATAAATATTCATGTATCCTCCTCAAAAATAAATATTTCTAGTCATTACCACCACTTCAAGTGGTGGTTTGGATTGGACCTCATAAGGGTCGATTACATGCTCACCCAAAAGGGCGGTATCGCAAGCATTGTTACTGGTCCGCTTATAAATCGGTACTTCTTGAATCTTCTTTTCTCGGCTCTTCTGCCTGCTCTCTTATATATTTCTTTATTGCCTCTTCTGTGATATTACCAATTGTTGAAACATAATATCCTCTGGTCCAGAACGCTTTATCCCATTTACTCTGCAATTCTGGATATCTATCATATATCATTAGCGTACTCTTACCTTTTAAGTACCCCCATAAATTTTGAAATACTATACTTAGGCGGAATTGCTACACTTAAATGAATATGATCCTCGCATACTGCACCATCTATAATCTCCACATCTTTATATCTTTATATCTACATAATGTAGAAATTATCTCTCGTACATCTGTTTTTAGCTTTCCATACAACACTTTCTTTCTGTATTTCGGAATAAAAACTATATGGTATTGGCATTTCCACCTTACGTGTGATAAACTCTTATTGTCCATCTTGGACCGCCTCCTATACTAAATTTTGAGTTTTGCTTGCGACACCATTCTCATTTTAGCATAGGAGGCTTTCTATTATTATCTTACACGCTTCTGCTTACTCCATTCTCCCCAGCATAGCTGGGGGATTAGACCTTTCATTTACAACTAATACTCTAAGATCTTCTTTTCAAATATTATAAATCATAAATATCACTAAAAAATCTATATTTGTTAAATACCTCATTTAAATATTCATTAATGCAACTTTCAGATTGTCAATAAAGAGCAAGTTTCGCCTGAGTAACTCAAAACTCACTTCGTGACTTTTTCCTACTCGACAAACTTGATGCGGATTTCGCTCCCCATACCCTCGACATCATCATATTTTTCAAATATATATATTGGCTCCTATCTTGATAGTCGCAGCGTGATTGTTCCATCACGGTAACAAAAAAGATGTTTACTGCTACACGTTTCATAGCAATAAACATCTTTTTTCTAAATTACTGTTCTTTTTTCTGATCTTGGGCTTTTAATATTGCAAGAACATCTTCTACGATTCTTCCCGAAGCAATCACCGCTCGAAATAAAGTTTCTTTTTTCTGTTCTTCAATTTTCTCCAGAATTTCTTTTCTCTGTGAACGAAGTTGTTTCAATTCATTCTCTACTTCCTGGATTCTTTCGTTTACTGTTACAAGCTGCTCCTCCACAGTAAGCACATTCTGTTTTTTTATCCGTCCACCTCCCCTTTTTGAAATATTTCTATTTTCTATTACATTTCAAAGGAGATTTTATCATGGACAATTATTTAAATTCTTTTCGGGAAATGATTTCCCTCCGTGGTCTTACTGACCATACTCTTAAAAATTACTGCACCTATATCAGGGCTTATCTGGATTATCTTTCCACCTGCCTTCACAAACTTCCGGAAGATGTTTCCTGGCCGGAACTCCGTGATTATATCCGATGGCTTCAAAATTCCAGAAATCTTTCTGACCGTACCATAAACTGTGCTATTTCACAGCTGCGCTTTTTTACCCTGTATGTCCTTCACCAACCGTGGGATGATACCCAGCTTCCTATGCGCAGATTTGACGAATATCTTCCCTTTGTCCCTTCCAAACAGGAGGTTTCCATCCTTATTGATTCCATGCCGGATTTGAAGCAGAAGGCTATGGTCGCACTCATGCTTTCCAGCCTTCTGGATTAAATATTTATTGTGTCAGGCACCTCTGATTTCTGGCACCTCTGATTTCTGATTTCAGGTGCTTATTACCTGAAAATGAATATTTTTTAAAAAGTGGGAATAGAATAATGACAGAAGATACAGATTGTGTTAATATGTGTTTGAAAATTATATTACCGAAAAATAAAAAAATTTTTAAAAGTGGGAATAGGGGATGGCACCATGCAGCTTATAGTAAGAAAAAAGTATTTAGATGAACTGATTGAATTGTATGGAACACCAGATATAAAAGTTATCACGGGGATCAGACGAAGCGGCAAATCAGTATTGCTGCAAGAGTTTGTTACATACTTGCAGTCATTAGAGGAACCGATAAATATTGTAATGATAAACCTTCAGGAATTAGAGTTTGATTATTTGTTAGAATATCACACATTGCATAAGTACATTCTCGATCAATACAAAGAGGGAATGACGAATGTTTTATTGATAGATGAGGTTCAGTTGTGCCCTCAGTTTGAGCTTGCAATCAATAGTATTTACGCCAAAGGAATCTATGATATTTACATTACCGGTTCAAATGCATTTTTGCTGAGTTCAGATTTGGCAACACTTTTTACCGGAAGAACGATGGAAATAAAGGTATATCCATTTTCTTTCATGGAATATCTAACTTATTATGAAATTACAGATGGATATGACGATGCATTTGATCAGTATGTCCGAACTGGTGGCATGCCGGGGGCTTATGTATATAAGACTGAGGATAGACAGTATGACTATGTTAGAGATGTGTATTCAACCATTCTTGTCAGAGACTTGGTAGAAAAGTATAAGATAAGAAATAAATCAGAGTTTACCAATATATCAGAATTTATGATGGATAATATTGGTAACTTACTTTCTCCAAATAATATCAGCAAAACCTTAAACAATGACCGAAGTGAGATAACTCGAAAGACGGTATCGAAATATATTGGTTATTTGGAAAATGCTTTTCTGTTCTATGAGGCAAAACGGTATGATTTAAAGGGGAAAAAATACCTGACGAACAATAGTAAGTATTATCTTTGCGATGCATCATTCCGTTATGCAGTCAATGGTACACGAAACATGGATTTCGGAAGAGTTTATGAGAATATTGTTTATCTGGAGTTACGCAGAAGAGGATATGAGGTATATGTTGGCAAACTCTATAAAAGAGAAGTGGACTTTGTAGCTAAGAAACGTGAGATGCAAATATATATTCAGGTAAGCGATAATATTTCGGATGAAAAAACATTTGAAAGAGAACATTCACCACTGCTTGCAATAAGGGATGCTTATCCTAAGATGATAATTGCAAGAACGCATCATGAAACCTATGATTATCAAGGTGTGCAAGTTGTTGATATTTGCAGATGGTTACGGGAATAATATCATTTCCTAGCGGAACAGCGCTCCGCTCATGCGGAGCGAGTGCTCTGTTTTTGCGGAATATGCAGCTATCGAACAAAACTTCGAACAACTGGCTTAATGGCATTGCCTCTGACAACAATGTGATCATTTCTGCACCATAGATTCGCCTCCCTGATCCTTTATGATTTATACAGCAAAAAGAGCTTTCTCTTATCCCGAGAAAGCTCCTTTGCTAATCATCTGTTCTGTATAAGCCTACTGTAGCAGAAAACGATTGGAAACACAAGTACACTCCCATACCTTTTTCATACTACAAAAATATGCCATTTCTTATTCTTTTTCTGATAACTTTGACATCATTTATTTTCCTTCGACGGTAAAACATGTCCATTCTTCATCCAATATACCTCATCACACAGTGATTGGATATCCTCTGGATAATGGGATGCAATAAGAACCAGCTTTCCACGCTCCTTTTCCTCCAAAATGCGCTTGCGGGCTTCCTGCACCGAATCTGCATCCAGCGCGCTGAGCGGTTCATCCAGTATCAATACTTTCGGATCTTCAAGAAATGCCATGGAAAGTGCAAGCTTTTGCTTCATACCGAGCGAATACTTTCCCACCGCCTTCTTATCCGACGGGTCTAAGCCGAACATCTCCAATACCGTGCAAATGCGCTGATCATCCGCGACTTTCCGATAGGCCGCAATGATTTCCAGATTCTTTTTTGCTGAATAATATGGTATGTACTCCGGACGCTCAATGATGAAACCAACATCCTGCATCAGATCCTTCTGTTCCCTGCCATCTACCAGAATGGTCCCGGAAGTCTTGTGCATCAGTCCCAATAATACCTTGAACAATACCGTTTTCCCACTGCCATTATCTCCGACAAATCCATAGATATGACCGGATTCCAGTGCCAGGTTAATGTCTGTCAGAAGCGATACACCCTTTATTGTTTTGTTAATATTATTCATCTCGATCCTCATCGCCCAAATCCCCTTTCCTGTAATAAAGCATAATTCCTGCTCCGGTGATGACACATAAAAGAATGCCCGCAATAATACCATAGCGCATCCATGGCATAAATTGATCTTGAACACTGCACGCTGTAAACAATGGCTGTATGGTAGCTTTTGTAATATTAAAATAGCTGCGTTTTTGTCCTACCGGTGCTGCATCATTCCAGTAAGTAATCGCACCACCCATCCTCTGTGTAACATAATATGCTATGGAAACAAGTATCACCAGTACTCCAATTCCATTTCTCGTTTTCGCAGTAACTAAAGTAACCAAAAGTGCTAACAGCCCCAAAAAAGTCATTCCGATAGAGCTGCGCAAAAACATCAGGACAAATACAAGTAATGCCGGATAATTTGTTCCACCATCCGGAAGGTTAATAAATGCCGATGCCCTTACACCCTGTGATGCAATCCGATTCTGTTGGATTTCCATAAATCTCGGCCATGTCAATGAAAAATCCCGTGTTCCTATTCCCCCGATAAACATTGTAATTACCGCAAACCAGGCCAGATACAAAATGGAGAAAAAAATTATTTTTTCTATTGCACGCTTCCCTGCTGTATTTCTTGAAGAATATTTCATGATACTTGACCGCTCTATATATTCTTCTTTTACAATATCCGGAATAAGGAAAATAAAACCAATGAAAAATATATTTTGATAAAAATCCGAATAACTGAATGTATGAATCAACAGAAGAATTACCGTCATATGCTCCTGCGTTCCAAATGAATTCGCATAAAGACCGGTATTAGAAACCTGTTCTATCAGCGCAGCAATAAACAAAACCGTAATGAGTGCCATTTTAACCATGAAAGATGGCTTTCGAACGGTAGTATATATCATATTTTTCATGCCTATGCCGCCCCCTCTTCCAAATAACGCAACGTTATCTTTTTCTGCATGCCAAATCCTATGCCCAGTGTTAAAATGCAAAAAAGCGCAAGCACGACCAGATGATTGAGGTCTCCAAACAATGAATAATTCGGTCGTATCTGGATAGAATATAATAAATTGCATATCGTTTCGTTGTTTTTAAAAATAATTGTAAAAATATATGCCCATTTATCTATAATCATGGTTACAATAATCGGCATCGCATATACAAATACTTTATTATCCGATAAAAAAGCAACCAGTGCAGAAATCAGTCCAAACCAGAACCCTGCAAGAAAAAAGCCAATACAGCCTAATGACCACCATATAAGATAATTATTACATTCCCCAATCATTTTATCTCCCCAATATACTTTTCCACATATAGCATCCTTAAACATTTCCTGATATGCATGCACAGCGTCCTTAATAAACGGATTATAATCTATTCCTGTTTTTGCAACAAAAATTAATGCAAGCAGTAAAATAACAGCAAGGATTCCCCCCATTAATCCGCTCGTCAGAAAATCACTCCAAAAATAATTTGACAATCCTTTTTTTTGAATAATTTGATAATAGTATGTGTGTCTGCGATCATCCAAAATCACATAAGCAAATGCAAGAGCCCCCACAAATGGGAATAAATTATGGAACAATTCCAATTGCAAAATTTTATTAACCTTACTACTTCCAAGGGCTGCCAGTCCGTCTAAATACCAATCCGGGGTGTTATACCCCCTATAATATTTCTGCACCGGGAACCAGCATTCCAGCACAATAATAACGGCATAAATAATTGTTGTAACCCCAACAACAATCCAAAACCTTTTATTGCATAATCCTCTTCTTATATTTATTAATATCATGGTGCCTGTCGAATTATGTTTTCCCAAATAAAATCCCTCCTTTCCATGCTGGCATTAACCAGCATGGATCGAATTAAACATCAATTTAATTAACATGATGATTATAATGATAATTTCCTACTACGCGAATACTTCCATTATAACTGTATTTTCCTAAATTTGTTTGTTTTTACCATATTTACCCTCCTGTGTTTGAATGTTGAATTACTTGTTACATTTTCACGTTAGCATATTCGATTGTGTATGTCAACTATATTTTAGTTTTTCTATATATTGACTTATTATCTTATTTAATTTACAATACACTCAAAATAAGGAGAAGCCTATGAACAACAAAAGTAACTTCCGGCGCGGTTCCGTCGAATTGTTAATTTTGCATCTGCTTAGCCAACAGGACTATTATGGTTATGAAATATCAACCCTGATCCGGGAACAGACCGAAGGATACCTGAATATTCCAGTTGGTTCTTTGTATCCCGCCCTCTACAAATTAATAGATGCCGGATATATTTCAGACTACAAAAAACAGGTTGGACGCCGTCAAGTGAATGTTTATTATCATCTGGAAGACAGTGGCCGCACACATCTTCAACAACTTTTGGAGGATTATTACGCTACTGCCAATGCGATCCAACAGGTATTGAAATATACGGTTACACAGGAGGAAGAAGGGGGAGACAATGACCAAGGATAAAATTACGGATAAATATATAAAGGCTGTGCAGAAGCAGTTTAAACACTACCATACCACAGACGCAAGATTTATTTCTGATTTGAAAGACGCTGTCATTTCTTATGCAGCGCAACAGGATTCTCTCGATTATGAACAGCTTGTCTCACAGTTTGGAGATCCACAGGAACTGGTAAACGATTATTTTTCGGAGCAATCAATTGATAAGCAAAAAAGAAGCCTGCGCTTTTCACGAAATGTCAAAATAACCTGTACCATTGTAATTTTGATTGTCTTGGGGTGTACTGGCATTTTCTTTTATACTCTCAATCATTTAGCCCAAGAAGAGAGAAATGCTTTTATTCACCGAGAAATCATTATTTTAAAGGAGGATGATACCCAATGAAAAACCAGTTAAATTCTTCATCTCTTTATTACGTTCTCCTGCCAACAAAAAACCGTGATGCATCCTGATATGCACCACGGTTTTTCATACCTGTAAATATTATAAATATCCGGCACATATACCCCCGGCTCTGATTTCATATCCCCGAGACAATGGAATCATGGCTCCATGCATATTCTACCGATAGATATAACTTTTCCCCTTTATAATCATAAAATTTTTGTTCTTTTCCATCCAGAAACAATCTGTCATAGTCTGTATCAGCTGCACCGCTTGAACCTCTGATAATTCCCATATCACTGATTCCCTCAATTGCACGGGCCGTAAAAGCATGCGCATACACTTTCTTATTTGACGCATCAAAAATTCTGCAGTCATTATAATCCGGACTGTTTTTTATATAAACAGCTAATTCATATTCTCCATCATTATCCCAGTCTGCCACCAGAAATTCTGCCCACTGGGGCCGATAACCTTTTTTTGTCAATGCTTTTATAAAAGAATCCTTATCATATTCTTTTCCTTTTTCCACATCAAAGAATGTTTGATTATCTGAAAAAATTTTCTGTATCTTCTGCGGAAGTTTTTCCAGATCCTTTTGTGTAGAATGAACCTGTTTCCAATCCTCTTCCTGTGTTTCCGTAGATAAGACAGCTGTTTCTGTATTATTTTCCTGTTCTTGATCTGCAGGAGCTTTGCAACCCGCAAATAATAAACAGACCGTTATAATAATTACCGGTAATATTTTCTTTAACATTATTTATCCCTTCAAATACTCTAACTATCCATTGTTATTAAATATGCAATTTTATTTTCTGCATCATATACACAAAAGAAAACATTCGTGTACATTTTTGTTCCTGGATTCCGATCAACAAGTTTCCAATAACCATCTTCAATTGTTGGAAGTTCAATATAAGTAGAAACACTTGTCAAAAAATCCCCAGCCATTTTCGAAAACGGCAAACTCTCCCACTTCGCAAATTCCTCGGCAGCATCCTCATCCAGAGTTATCTTATAAAGAGCCATTCCCTCATATGGAAAACCTCCATAATCATTAAACTCTTCTTTAAGTTCAATATCTTTTTCCTCAATATCTATATCAAAATCTTTAATAAATTGCGATTTTGTATCATCTTTTTGAGTACACCCAACAAATCCTATCAGGCTAAAAATTATTATAAAAATCAGAAAAAACTTTTTCATATCTGTTTCCTATACAATATAGCTTATGTTACCTTATATCCTACCACAGCTATTATCTTTCGCCCTTTCTTAATAAATGCAATCTTCTTTCCTTCATTCTGTAAATCTTCAACCGCTATTTTTATATTTTTCTCTAACTCACGGCTTTGTTTATATTTTTCGACGTAATAACCATTTGCCGCTGCATTTACATTGTTAATTTCATTAACAAATATGGTTTCCAACTGTACCAAATCAATTTCCTGCTTTGGTACATAAGATAAAATATCTAATACCCTATATTTTCCCATTCATCCTCCATAAAATCATCATTGCCCGTTGCGTTTTCACATTAGCATATTTGATTGTATATATCAACTATGTTTTATTTTTCTATACATTGTTTTATCACTTTCTCCTGACAACCAAAAACCGTGATGCATCCTGATATGTACCACGGTTTCTCTACATAATTATCTAAAATTTTTAATCACACAGGAATGTTTCTTTGTTTTGGTGCTATAATTGATTCCAACCAGAAGAACCTCCCCATCATATCCCAATTTTTTCACCAACTGCGTATAATTCTTTTCTTTGATCTGTGTAATCGCTTTTTCTGCAGATTTGTCCCATTTCAACTCGATCAGTAATGCAGGTTTATCCGTAAATCTGTTTGGAAGAAAAAGAATATCCACATACCCATGCCCACTTGCGATCTCTTCAAACCGCACATAATCATCCACACAACTCAAATATGCCATGATCACAACCGACCGAAGCGCCTGTTCATCGTTATAAAACTTCGGAGAAGTGTTTGCCATATGCGCTTCTGCCAGCAACTTCGCCACTGTATCTCCATCCTTTTGAATTGTTGCCTTCAACAAATGATCTGACAGCTGAATTGCTTTCACCAGTTCCTGACGTCTGCCGTTTTTTATTGCACGAATAAACTCTTCCCTGATTTCTTCGTTTGGAATATACACCTCTTTATTGTCTGCATCATATCCCAGATATCCCAGATGCACCAGTAAAGTAAGTACATCATCCCGGCTTTTCATGGAAGTCATGTCATTCTGAAACGACCCGATATCGACCCGGCAACGCTTTCCTCCAAGCATATCGACCAGACATTCCTTCAGACCATCAAAATTTAAATCTATATAAATTCGCAGTGATTCATAAGTTTCTGTCTGTGTCCAGTAATTACTGTATTTTCCGCAAAAAACTGCCTTTATCACCGAATTTGGATTATACACATGCCCGATCTCATCAAAATAATACCCATCGTACCATCTGCGCATTTCCTCATAATCCATATGATGACCGGTACACAGCTTTTTTACCTCATCCTCTGTAAAACCCACATAGGGTGCCAGCGGTCCCGGCTCAAGCATCGTAAATTCGGTAAAATCGGTAAGGGCCGACTGCGTTCCATATTTTTTGATCGGTAAAATTCCCGTCATATAAGCTCCACACAAAAAACGGGAAACCTGAATTCCCTTGAACAATGCGCGCAACAACTGAATATATGTCTTTTGCAGTTCTGTATTTTCCGGCGCTTCACGGAACAACGCATCCCACTCGTCAATAATAATCAAAAATTTATGCCCGGTTTTTACACTGATTGTAAGTAATATTTCCGGCAAAGATACGACTTCCTCTGTCACACAATCCGGAAAGGCTTCCCGTAATTCCTTTCCAATGTCACGCTGCAGATTCAAAATTGTATCCTCTATATTCTGTGCATTGGAAATAAACCACGCCATATCCCAAAACAGGACGTCACAATTATTACGATATTTATTGTACCACTCTTTCTCTTTCTCTTTTGTCTCATCCGGTGGATTTGCTACACGCAAATGTGCAAACAGATCCCTCGCATCTGCTCCCTTAGAATAAAAAGCGGAAAGCATCTGTGCAGCATAAGATTTTCCAAATCTTCGTGGTCTGCTTGAACACAGCATATTTCTGGAAGAGTTTAATACCGCATTCATATAGGTAATCAATCCGGTTTTATCCACATAATCTCCGGTTTTCATAATGGATGCAAATCCATCCGCAGATGGATTCAGATAAATTCCCATACCACGCACTCCTTCCTAATATCCGTAAATATCATAAATCTCCGGCATATATACCCCCGGCTCTTTGTATACAATGAGTGGTTTTTCCACCGTCAGACGGGATTTGCCGCCCCGCAGCCCCTCTATCAGCACCATATTCGGCTCCTTATCCACAAACGGATAGACCAGCCGCATGCGCTTCGGCTCGATATGATATGCTACCATCTTACTGAAAATTTCCGCAAGGCGGAAGGGCCGGTGTACCATGTAAAAACGTCCACCCTGCTTTAACATCTTTGCACTCTCACGCAGGATATCATCCAGGTCACAGAGAACCTCATGCCTTGCAATCGTCTTGGCACTGGCATCATTCTGGATTCCATGCTGCCCGATCATATACGGCGGATTCGTTGTGATTACTTCAAACGATCCGGCTCCGAAACGCGCAGAAGCCTCCTTGATATCTCCGGTCACAATCGTAATTTTCTCTTCCAGATGATTGTAGGCGACGCTTCGCGCCGCCATATCTGCACTCTCCGGCTGAATTTCCAGCCCGGTAAAATGTTCCCCTTTGGTCTTTGCCTCCAGCAGAATTGGTATGATCCCGGTTCCGGTACCCAGATCCAGTGCCCGTTCCCCGGGCTTTACTTTCGCAAAGCCGGACAGCAGCACTGCATCCATGCCAAAACAGAACCGTCCCGGATCCTGAATGATCCAGTAGCCGTTTCTATGAAGTTCATCCAGTCGTTCATGACTGTGGATTGTCACCCCGTTTTTGTTCTCCACGTTCGTTGTTTCCACCCTGATAATTCTTTCTGTCGTAGTTTCGATGCCGCCGGAAATTCCGCTCTCCGCGGTATTCGCGTTTTTCTCCGCCCCCGCCACTGTTTTCACGGTCGGCATTCTCTCCGCGGTCACGATTATAGTTTCTGCCACGGTAATTGCTGCGTTCCCGGTACTCTCGTTTCTCACCGTTTTCATTCTGCTCGCGGTACTCGCGCTTTTCGCCGCGATCCCTGTAGTTTCTTCCACGGTAATTGCCACGGTCTTTGTACTCACGTTTTTCACGGTTTTCACTTCCGGCATCTGTCTCTGGTGCCATACGTTCCTGTGACGATTCTCCGGCAGGCGCTTCATTTTTATCCCGTGTATCATTCCGCTCTCTGCGGTATTTGCCACGGTTGTTTTCCCTGCGGTTCTCCCGCTGCGGACGTTCGTTTTCTTCCTCCGTGCTTCCGTTATCCTCAAGCCCTTCCAGCTCTTTCATTTCCTCATCCGTTACACGGACATCCCTGCGGCGGCGCGGTGTAAACTTCAGGTCATCTACCGCATATTCCTGCAGTTCTTTTTCTTCTCCGTTATCCACAACAACCTTAACCAGCTGACGCAGTACATTAACACCGGACACTTCTCCATGCATTCCGGTCGGTGTGATTACCGAATCTCCCACCAACGGCAGACGGCTGTTTAAGTATTCGTATGTTTCCTGCTCGTTCTTCAGACAACACATGAGTCTGCCGCATACACCCGAAATTTTTGTCGGATTTAAGGACAGATTCTGTTCCTTTGCCATCTTGATGGATACCGGTACAAAATCGGTCAGATAGGATCTGCAGCACAATTCCCTCCCACAGATTCCGATACCGCCAAGCATCTTTGTCTCATCGCGCACACCAATCTGCCGCAATTCGATACGGGTGCGGAACACCGAAGCCAGATCCTTGACCAGCTCACGGAAATCAATTCGTCCGTCTGCCGTAAAGTAGAACAAAAGCTTATTGTTGTCAAATGTATATTCCGCTGCAACCAGTTTCATATCCAGCCCGTGCTTTGCAATTTTTTCCTTGCAGATCACGTAGGCTTCCGCTTCTTTTTCTTTATTTTTTTCTATAACTTTTTCGTCATCGTCTGTCGCAATACGGATCACCGGTTTCAAAGGCTGGACAACCTTATCGTCATCCACCTCTTTGGGTGGGATCAGCACTGTTCCCATCTCTACGCCGCGCGCCGTCTCCACGATGACGTGCATCGCCGTCTCCAGATCATAGTCCAGCGGGTCAAAATAATAAATCTTTCCCGCACGCTGAAAACGGATTCCTACCACTTTTATCATATTAATTCTCCTTAATTGTCAGTAACAGCAGCTCAATCACAAGATCGAAATTTACATTTGCCGAAATCCGGACTTTCGCTGTCTCAAGTGCACGGATGATCGTCTCAATTCCCTGATACGACCGCTTTGCTGCCTGTTTTTTTATGTCATAAACCTCATCCTTAAAAATGAGTCCATTTACATCATTGGTTGCTTTCATGTAAAGTACATCGCGGAACCAGATCATCATGAGGTCAAAATAATCATTGACCGTCAGCTTATACTCTGCAATCTGCCTTACTGCTGCTGTCATTTCATACAGATCAATATCTTCCAGACGCTTCATCAGCTGCAGCACCGATGCTTTCAGTTCCCCAAATTCTTCGGAAGATGCCAGCTGAATGGCTTTCCCTACATTTCCCTGGGAAAATGCGGCACAGACATCTGCCTGGTAATCCGGAATGTGATACGTTTTCATCAGGTAAGATTTAATCACATCTTCTTTTACCACTTTGAGATTCAGTGTAATGCAGCGCGATAAAATCGTTGGCAGAAAACTGTCCGCATTTGTGGTCAGAAGCAGGATGACAGCATATGCCGGCGGTTCCTCGATTGTTTTCAGCAATGCATTCTGTGCCTGCTGGTTCATTTTTTCCGCCTCATCCACAATATACACTTTGTAGCGGCTGCTGTATGGTTTTATCACAATATCGTTATTGATCTGGGTACGGATATCGTCCACCCCGATGGTATTCGGCTTTTCGTGGGATACATAGATGATATCGGGCTGATTATGATCCACCGCCTGTTTGCAGGAGCGGCATAAAAGGCATGGTCTTGCCCCTTCTCCCTCACATTGCAGTGCCATGGCAAAAGCCTCTGCAAGCATCATTTTTCCGGAAAGCTTTGGTCCGTTAAAAATATATGCATGGCTGACTTTGTCGAGGGCAATTGCATTCTTCAAATGCCCGATGATCTGTTCATGTCCAATGATGTCTGAAAATCCTGCCATAGCCATCCCCTCCTTGTATCTGTCTAGGTCAAAATATCAAGCAAAAGTCCTTTAATTTCCCCAATACGGTCCAGAATCGAAATATGATCCTTTTCGTCTGCCACCAGTTCGCCTGCCAGTTCATCCAGATTCTTATCGATCAGGCGGATAATGCCATATACCCGGTGGCGTCCCCTGCGGTCAAGAAAATTTTCCCTTGAAAACCGGTGGGAACGGTAAACTACTTCATTCAGAAAGTCTTTGATCAGTCCACGGTACTTTTTCATATCCCGGATGTCCATGTGCTCCGCAAGACGGTTTCCCTGCGCCGTAATATCACTGAGCAGTTCATCCACTTTTGCCTGCAGATCCGCATCTGTGATCGCACTTGCAAGTGTAAATTTGAACGAGCCGTCGCCTTCTACTGTTTTTGTGGCCTCCGGTACCTGATTGACCGCGGATATATCGTTTACTTTTATCGCCATATAGAAATCCTCTTATCCTGTTTCTCCATCCCAGACATATCCCGCCGGATATATTCCGTGATCTCCCGGATGGTTCCTTCCATATCCTTATTTATAAACCGTCGTGTGATGCCTGCCTCTGTCAGTTTTTCCTCGGAAAAATCGGCTGCATCCGCAAGAAATCTCCGGCACATTTCCTCATACTGCGGAGTTTTCTGCTGCCGCTCCCTGGCAATCGCCCGAAGCAGCCGCTCGCCATCCTCCACTTCTATATAAATCGGCACTACCTGTGAGCTTCCAAAGTATCTTTGTATTTTCTGATACCCTTCCAGTGTCACAATATACAGATAACTGTGCGCCGACAGGTCAATTCTTCCATCATCTACCGTAAAATATTTCCAGATCCCATAGACCGTGTGATATGCCCGCAGCTCGATCACCTTGCCTGCGCTTTCCAGCTGCTGTACATGTGTCTCATCTGTAAATACATATTCCCTGCCATCCGTCTCTCCCTCTCGGCGAGGCCGGGTGGTATACGGTACAATGCGTAAAAGTGCAGGCTCCCCCTGTTGCATAATCCGGCTGTAGATACTGTCTTTTCCGGAAGAACTCTTTCCCATGACACAATAAATTTTGCCCATTGATCTCTTTCCTCTAGTATAATATATTTGCCGTCATTTCACAACGTTTATACACGTCAAATCCGGCAGTCCCTCTACCTCCAGTCCCAGCCGGATACAATGCCGGATCGTTTCTGCGGTCTGCACGTCAATCGCTTCGCCAGGCACAAGAACCGGAATTCCGGGTGGATACAGATACACATAATCCCCGCTCACCGCTCCCGCGGCTTCCTCCAGCCGAACCGTTTTTTGTTCTGCGTCCAGTGCCTGATCTATCGTCATGACGGTTTTTTGTTCCCGATAGATCTCCCGCGGTGAAATCTCGCTGGTTTCTTCCTTCTTATGAACCGTTCCGTCAATACATTCCAGTGCATCCGAAAGCCGCGCAAACCCTTCGTCCGTATCCATAATGGAAGTCATGGCAACTACATAGTTTCCGCTTGCCATCTCCATCTGCAGACCATATTCCTGCAGCAATATCTCCTGAAGAGCCTGTCCGCTCATGCTGTTTCCGGTCAGAATCAGAAGTTTTCCCGGGTCAAACGAGAACGCTTCCTGTTTTGAAAAATCGGAGGGCTGCAATACCTGCAGTGTTTTCAGATTTTTGGTCTTATCCCGAAACTCTGCAAGCCTTCTGCTGTATGCAGCAAACAGCATTTCCCGGTCTTTTTCTATGATCTGCAGACTTTTTTCAATCCCCGCCATCAGAAGGTATGACGGAGAACTTGTCTCATAAATCCCCAGAAATTGTGCGACCTTTTTCTCCGCGATCCGGTCGGAACACAGATGCAGCAATGCGGTCTGTGTAAATGCGGGAAGTGTTTTGTGTACACTCATAATCACGGCATCCGCACCAAGCCTTGTGGCATTTTCCGGAAACTCCGGGGAAAACCCGAAATGCGCTCCATGCGCTTCATCCACGATCAGCGGAATCCCATATGCATGCACGGTATCCGCAATGTTTTTGATATCCGATACGACCCCGTCGTATGTCGGGGAAGTAATGACAACAGCCCGGATATCCGGTGTCTGTTCCAGCTGCTTTCGCACCATCTGTGGTGTTACCTGCCCCTGGATGCCGTAGGCGGTATCTTCCGGATACAGATAAACAGGAACCAGCTGCCGCAGATACATCGCGTGATATACTGCTTTGTGACAGTTTCTCGCCACAAGGATTTTTTCGCCCCGTGGGACTGCTGCACTGATCGCCGCAAGAAGTCCGCAGGTACTTCCGTTTACCAGATAATACGTTTTTTTTGCACCATACAGATCTGCCGCTTTCTGCTGCGCCTCCTGCAGGATTCCGGTTGCATGGTGAAGATTATCAAATCCTTCAATTTCCGTAATGTCAATGGCATAGGGATTGGCAAAAGGCAGGAATGCACGTTTATGCCCTGGCATATGAAACGGATAGATGTCCGATTGTTCCAGTTCATTTAGTTTTTGTTCCAGCATATTTCCTCCACTATCCTAAGAACCGGCCAAGTTCCGGCATCCAGTCATCAAAAAAGATCTCATTGCGGCAAAGACTCTCCCAGATCGGGGACACAAACACCAGAATCAGATCGATTGCGTCTTCCCAGGGAACCTCTGCCAGCCCATGGTTACGCAGATACTTTTCCCAGCGCTTGCGCATATATGTGTAAGCCCGGTATCCGTCCAGCTGCTTTAATCGCTGCTCTTTTCGCATCTTCGGAGATGCAGCGGTAAGCACCGTCAGTTCCTCCAGCACATAACGCCCGCTGAGCGGCTGTGTCCGGAGCAGCCGGTATGCATCATAATAACTTCCCATGCTGCCGATCAGTTCCAGCTTGTCCATGATCGCAAACAGATCATAGCTTAGTTCACTCTCCGGCGAATACACCAGATAGGAAATTGTTCTGCCTCCGCCCACTGCAATCAGTTCTTCTTCCCTGGTTCCCGGAATCTGGCTGACCGCACCAAAACTGTAGATCTCAATATTCAGCGGAACTTTCATATCAAAATACCCGGCGGTCATGCTAAGCCGGATTCCGCCGCTCAATGCCGTCACCGTACCTTCCCAATGGATTTTCTGTGCATTTTCTTTTGCAAAAAGTGTTGTTTTGATATGTTCGCCCATTGCGATGGATAATCGCTGACCGGGCTGCAGTTTGTCCGGCGTGAGTTCTTCCTCACTTCCCTTATAAAAAAAGCGGATGCGCTTCTTGGCGCGCTGCCGGTATGCTTCTTCTCCCAGAAGCGGCAGGCTCATCAGCCATAAAAATTCACGGTATGCAGACGTACTGACACGCAGCATCAGATCTTCCACCGCATATCCCCACAGGAGATCCGCAAATGGAATGGAGAGCATTTCGCTTCTCTTTTTCAGTTCTGTTGCCTCACATACACCGACTTTCATTACAGCCACACTCCGATCAGACTCTGTACCTTTCCTGTTACTTTTCGCGCTCTGGCATATTCCATCAGCATGGAAATGTCTTTATCATTGTCCCGGATATAGGACTGGACCGCCTCCCGGAAAATCGCCCGGTCAAGCTTTGCCTCATATTTCAGGCAGTCACAGATCATACGTTCCTTATCATAAATCTGAAACATCAGTCCATTCTGCTCAATCGTTGTGGAACCAAGTTCCAAAGCTTCCGGCTCTGTATAGTAGGGAATTACTTTCGGATAATCCATCTTAAACCGCGACTTGGACGTATTTTTATCCACCGCCAGATGCCATCCATACGGCTTTTCCCGGATATATCCATACGCATAGAGTGCACTTTCCATGCACAGACGCGCATCCGGAAACAGGCGTGCAATCAGTTCTTCCTCGGAAAAGCGGTCGATCCGGTCGGTATAATAACCGTTTTTTATCCGCACCAGTGTCCCGGCTTCCACAAATTCCAGAATCTTGCGGTAATCCACATCAAGTGCCGCAAATTCTTCCTTTTTTACGATGCCGCCTTTTTCATTAATGAAAGCGCGCAGTTTTTCCAATGCTTCTTCTGATGATTTACTCTTTTTTGTATTTGTCGACATTTTCCGCTCCATAAAAATTAACGTGGTATTTCACTTCGTATTCTACCTTTTCCTGTGGAATTCGTCAAGAAAATAGTATATAGTAAAGATAATCTGAAACTGTAACAAAGGAGATCCCATTTTGAATCAGAAAAACCAGCTGCGCAAAAATCCTTCCCGCGAGACATGCGAAAGCATCATTCGCCGGATTCTCATGACCGAACTTACCCAAAACGGAAAAAACCGGCACTTTCGAAAAGCTGCCGATTTTATGAGTTATTTTGAATCTCTGTATCCGGCATCGGATGCCCTGACCAAACAGGTGCAGCGCGCCGTCCAGTCTTTGCATATGCCGAAGGATGCCGATGGATTTTTTATTGTGGACAAGACAGCTGCACAGGTGGAACAGGAACAATGCCTTGGGAAATTATTTGCAGATGCAAATGTCTCCCTCCATCCAATGGAACAGGTAGAGACCGTTTTCCTGTCCGTACCCTCCCATATGCAGGAACTTCTGCTGCATACATTCGAACAGAGTGATCTCTTTGCCGGGCAGATTCTTACCATCGTTCGCACCTGTAATGGTCTGTTAATTTACACCGAAGACAAAAAACAACTGCTTTCATTATTAAATCGTCTGATAAATCAGCAGTAATTTTGCAATGTCGTTTATGTGTCAATTTTATAGTTTAACGCCTTTAATTTGTCTTTATTTCGGTTTAGCGTCTTTATTTTTGTCTTTTTGTACATTTCTGTCCTTTATAGGTTAATGTAAAGCATGCCGGATGATCCACTGTTCCTCCGCGGATAACCGGAACAAATCCATGATTCTGCAATCCAGCCGTTTCTGGCAAGTCTCTGCTGCCTCTTTTCCCATTCCACAAATCAGCGGCTCGGTCATCGCTATAATTTCATTCTGTATCGCTTTCCCAACACACGGAATCGGAATATGCTCCATATGCGCCCGCAATACTTTTATGGAATGGAATTCCTTCTGATAAACAAACTGAGAAACACTGGAATTTAAAATTGCCAGAATATATTTGATCTGCATTCCCTCGATCTTTGGGATCACAATGTTGCAGCTATTCAAGGAAAGCATCTGCCGGTCATCATAAGCCACCACCAGCTGATTGCTGATAAAACGGTACAACAGTTTTTCCGGTGCCCGGTATATCTCCAGAGGTGCAACCTGCTGAAACTGTTCCGGTTCAAACCGCAGATACTGTTTTGCCGGATTTATGTGGTATTTGCAAATATCTGTACCTTTCAGTACCATCTCCGAATGTTCCGTTTTCTCTGCGGAGAGAAACTTTTTGTTGTTTCCGGTAACAATGCCAAGTGCAAAATCTGCATGATCGGCCAGATAACAGACGGGAATGGAATTTTTTATTTTCTCCAGCACACGATACTCTTCATCTGTCATCCGAAAACTGAAATTTTCCGGCACTACCGTCCGCTCCATTGCTATGATAAATGTACGTGTCCGGTCTTCTATCCGCATCCCCACCGTTGACAAAGGCTTTCCGGTCGCAACCAGCTGCAGCAGAATGCAGGGACACTGTACCCCGTCAAACATATCTCCCAGAAACGTAAGGGATTTTACAAAACTTCCCTGAAGCAGAATTGTGCGGATGCGCATATGTGCCTTTACATTTAAGACCGCTTCCGGCAGCACAAATGCCAGCGTTCCATCCGGAACAAGAATCTCCAGAGCCCGTTCGATAAAAACATCATAGGACTCGGTATTTCTTCCGGAAGCCGTGGCATATCTGGTCTTTAACACTGCTTTGTCTTCATTGGAAAAAGCATAGCCCCACGGCGGATTTCCAATGATGGTATCAAATCCTGTTCTGTCATATTCTGTGAGAAAATTCTTCTCTGTAATATGTTCGCAGATCTCCTCAACATCCGCGTCCGGATATTTCAGAGCCATATTGAGTCGTGCGATACGGATACTCACCGCATCGGTATCCGTGCCATAAATATCTGCCAGATCCACACTTTCCGGAAGCTGAAGTAAAAAATTTCCGGTACCGCAACACGGATCCAACACTTTTCCTATATGTTCGATATCCAGATGAGAAATCAGCTTTTTTACAACTTTTGTGGGTGTATAATACGAACCGCGCGCTTTCCGGCTTCCCATATTTTTACAGGAAAGATATATAAGTCCCAGAATGTCTTCTCCCGGCTCCCAGATGTATTCATGTGCAAAAAATGCCGGATATTTCTGACAGAAATCCATTGCCCTTTGTCTGTCACCAATCAATGCATCCAGTAAGATGTCATATTTCCCTATAGAAATTTTTCCCTGCAGATATTGGAAAAACAATGGTTTCTGCCCGAATAACTGCAACGCACAGTCTACCACAAAATAGGATATCACATCAGAGGTCAGCAGAATTTGTTCCCATGTTATCGCGGAGAGCAGTTTCTGCAAAACGGTAAGGTTCTTGCAGTTTTGGGAAACATAAGAACGATATAACGCATTTCCGGAAACATATTTTTTATTTCTGCGGCTTTTTAATGCCACATTTTTTCCTGACCGGATTTCATTTTCTATGATTGCAATATGCTTTTCATCAAAATAGGGCACCCCGTTTTTTATATATTGGGGAGTTATCTTTCCAAGCTTTACCCAGTTACGGCCGGTAGCAGCCGATATGGATAACTGCCCACATAACTCTTTTAACGATTTGTCATGCAATTTCAAATTCTCCTGGTTACCTGCTTTTTAAAAACGCCCGGCAGTCGGAAGCTGCCGGGCATTTTCTGTATTTGTCGACATTTTCCGCTCTGTAAAAATCAACGTGGTATTTTACTTCATATTTTACATTTCCCAATAATATTAGTCAAGAAAATAGTATATCCTATAAAATCTGCGCACCGTTTTACCAAAAAAGGAAGCCGATTTTAAACAGGCTTCCTTTTCGTATTCGTGAATCGCTTTTATTTTGTAATTGCATTTACAAATCTTTTTGTAATTTCCCGTGGTCTTGTGATTGCGGTACCAATCACTGCCGCATATGCACCACACGCAAATGCTTTCTGTAACTGCTGCGGCTCCCAGATTCCACCCTCTGCAATCAGCGGAATTGTCAAATCCTGTGCCAGCTTTTCTAACATTGGAAAGCACGGAATTTCTGTACCTTTGGTATCCGGCGTATAACCACAAAGTGTGGTTCCAACAATGTCAAACCCAAGTTTCTGTGCACGCATGCCATCTTCATAAGACGCACAATCTGCCATAAAGATCATATCCGGATACTTTTTACGCACTTCTGGGAAAAATGTTTCTATGGTGCTTCCATCCGGTCTTTTTCGGTTTGTTGCATCCAATGCAATAATATCCGGTGCGGCTGTCATGATAGCATCAATTTCTTTCATGGTTGGTGTGATATAAATTTCCGAATTATCATAGTCTACTTTATATAAACCGATCACTGGAAGATCCACTTCCTTTTTAATTGCAATAATGTCTTCCGGTGTATTTGCGCGAATTCCAACGGCACCGCCTTCTTTTGCTGCAAATGCCATCCTCGCCATAATTTTTGAACTGTAAAGAGGCTCGGTCTCCAATGCCTGACAGGAGACGATCAAACCGCCTTTTATTTTATCAAATACATTCATCTCTTATTTCCTCCTTTTTGCAAATTCTGACAACCAGATAGGATTTGTCCATGCCGTGTGCCCATGTTCATCTATACATTCTGCACGAATATATGTTTCTTTTCCTGTTAACGGATAAAATGCTTCTGTCAGAGGGACTCCATGTTCCGCCAACCGGGTCACACCCAAAGCTACTGGTCCGCCAACAATCATATTGATGCGTTCTACTGCACTGCAATTAACGACAAACTGGTTATTTTCCACCTTCCAGTCATATATTTCCGGTCCTGAAGAAGAATAATATTCCCCATTCAAAATTGCCTGGCAGATTGCTTCATGGGAAAGTTCTTCCGCCTGCACAACAATATATCCTCCAAAAGAATCCGGAAAACTTCCTCCATTATGATTATCATCTGTCGCATCCGCATTGATATGCCTGCCACTGCGAAGCATCAGATCCCAATAGGTCACATCATACCCCGTACCACACTCATTAACGGTGTTATAATTAAAAATCTCCAACATATTGATATCCGGAATATTGATAAAATCTTCCGGCCTTACACGTGACCAGATTGGGTGATTATAAGTCACGATACAACCATGATTCTTTAATCTCTCTGCAAGTTTTTTCCCTGTTTTATTTCCATCCCAGTCCGTCCCGTAATAAATATCAGGCTCTACTTTTTCCATATGTGAAAAGGTACTTTCCAATGCACCTTTTTGCATGCTCTCTGTTCCGAGAATTCCATTCATATGATGCAGTCTGACCGTATTTCCCTCATCATCAAACAATACTGCAGTAGCCTCCACCCCCGGAAGAATAAGAAAATTCTTTTTCCCCAGCTCCCGACGGTAATCCGTATAAAAATCGCCCCTTTCTGAAAGTACAATCCGGGCATCTTCCCATCCACGGAAACTACTTTCAACAATCACACTCTCTTTCCTGCTGTATGCAATAATATACGGCTCCCACCATACCTGCCTCATTCTTCAATGCAGCTGCACAGATTTCAAGATCTTTTGCAAAATTTGGCATCACATGTTTCATCACATATGATCTGACAGGAGCAATAAAAAGATCTTCCTGTGCAGAAACTCCTCCGCCAATTAATATCTGCTCTGGATTAAACATATGCACAAATCCAACAAGCGCTGAAGCAATCACCTCTATCCATTCCTGCAGGATTTTCTGCACCACCACATTTCCTGTCGCTGCCTGTGCAAAAATCCATCGTCCATCAACTGGTGTATCTGCTGCCCCTGCAATCGCACCTTCCTGTATTGCCCAACGGACTTTTCGTACCAGTGCTGAAGTCGATCCATAATGCTCAAGACATCCCCGATTTCCGCAAGTGCACATTTCCCCTTCATACTGCACCGGAATATGTCCAAGTTCACCCGCAAATCCACTTGCTCCGAGCAAAATCTTTCCATTCATGAGAATGCCGCCACCTACACCTGTTCCAATCGTGACAACGACAACATCTTTTTTGCCCTTTGCAGCACCAATCCACGCTTCCCCAAGAGCCGCTGCATTCGCATCATTAAGCACTTCTGTCGGAATATGGAATTCCTGCTCCATCACCTGTCGAATCGGGCTGTTGATCCAGTTTTTAATATGTCCTGCGGTTCCTTCGACCACTCCTTTTTTTGTAGAGATTGCTCCCGTTGCTGACACCCCGATTCCTGCATATTCAGAAGCATTCTCACGATATTTTTCCAAAAAATTATGGCAGCTCTTCACTACCGTCTGCAAAATAGGTGTTTCATATCCATCAAAATTTACGGCATAAGTTTCTGTTGCATGAATCGTGCCATCTTCATCTACACTTCCAATCTTTACTGCCGTTCCTCCAATATCAATTCCAATATACTTTTTTTTATTCATCTTTATCCTCCGTGTGTTCCCCTTTTGCACGAATAGCAGACAGGGTTGCCTTATATTTTTGTGTTTTAAAGTAAGAATCATTTGCAAAATAATAAGAGTATAAAACATCCATAATTGCTAAAATCGAAAATTGCGGTGAAATTTTTGTTCCTGTATCCAGATTTTTTAATGCTGCTACCTGAATTACTTCCTGCGATTCCTTTGCAACGGATGACCCGGAAACTGCTGTCATGCATATAATACTTGCACCTCTGCTTTTGGCGATCCGAATACTTTCTAACACTTCTGCCGTCTCCCCACTTAACGTAATGGCAATCACAAGTGTTTCCTCCCCCGCCAGTGCTGCACCTATCTTCATCATATGGGAATCTGTAACTGCATTAACATCCATCCCGATACGCATGAAACGCAGCTGGAATTCTTCCGCTGCATAACCGGAATTTCCGATTCCAAAAATCAGTACACGTTTACTGATGTTAAGCATTCCCGCCACCCGCCGGACCTGCTCCTCATCAAGAATCCGAAAATTTTCCTGTAACAGTTTCTGGTACGAATTTTGTACGCGACGCGCAAACAATCCGACATCCTTTTCTGTTCCCTCGCTTTTTTGTTCAAATTTTAAGTCTCTTTCATAAGAAAAAATAAATTCCCGATATCCTTTGTATCCGCACTTCTGGGAAAACCTTGACAAAGTAGCCTCAGATACATACAGCACACGGGATATATTTTTAGAAGAAAAATCCATATCATCTTTATTACCAATAAAAAAATCTGCCACACTGCGTTCAACCGCTGTCATTTTTTTATAGGATGCTTCTATTGTCTGTTTTGTCTCATTTTGAAATGAGATCATATAATCATCGTTCATCTGTTCTCCACATCATCATCTGTTCCATATATCTTTCCACATATAACGCAATTTCCTGCTGCGTCCTGGCACCCGGATGCCCATCTGTTCCCATGCCATTGACCGGATTCTGCAACGGAAGCTTCAGAAACTCTGTGCCACATCGCTGCGCGGTTTCCTGTACTTTTTCACATAATGTCTGTTCCATCAGACCATAAAGCAGAAGTATTTTCGCATCAGCAAAAACCTTCTTCAGCTGCTGTATAAAATCCGTATATTTTTCTACAAACGCACGCTCGCGGGAAGGAATCTGCCTCACATAACTTGCATCATTCGTCCCCAGATTACACACGATCAGATCTGGAACTTCGTTTTGTATATAGGGAAAAATTTCGGGAAGAATGTTTTTCGTATAAGGTGTATCCTGCTCCGGGGCAATCCAGCGGGATAATACCCCATTCCCACTATATGCAACAATCCTGCTGTCTGCATGAAGCATCTCTGCTGCCTGATATGCATAAGTTTTAGTCACATCTTCATCCGCTGTCCGGAATGTGCTAATCCCATTTATTCCATCCACTCCATATCCAGCGGTAAGCGAATCTCCTATGAAAAGCAAATGGCGGGATGGAATTGCATCTCTTGTAACCGGGGCATCCGTAATAAGATTTGTGATCCACACATTGCCATATTGTTCTTCCGTCAGTTTCACCAATCGGATCCTGACGGTTTCGGCTGATTCCTGCTGGTAAATTATATATTTTCTCTTTCCCGGCACTGCCCGGATTTTTTTCCGGAACTGCTTTTCGTCATTTATAAAAACCCCCATAAATGCATCTTCCTGTGCTGCAATGCTCTGTGCCGCCATTTCCACGGTAACAACGCTTGCTGCCGTTACAAATGCAATCCCAGATGCAGACCAGCAAAGGTGTAACCCTGACGGTTCTTTGTTTGTAATTCCCAATATTCTCACTTGTTCCCACCATACCATTTTCTCCACTTATGCCTGCCTTTTTTATTTTACATGCAATTATAGCGAATCTGCCTATAAAATACAATCTTTAGTCATAATTTCTGAAAGTAGTTTCCGCAACAGTTCCTATACTTCCTTATATTTGTGTTTTCACTCCATTTTTTGATAGTTCTTTCCGTTTTCTTCAAAGATATAGCTTTTTTGGCTTTTTAATTCTATAATCATTCTCAAATAAACGAGAACCATAACAAGGAGGACATTTATGAGAATCTACAAAACAAAAAATTATGATGAAATGAGCCGCAAGGCAGCAAATATTATCTCCGCACAGATGATTTTGAAACCAGAATCAGTACTTGGTCTCGCCACAGGTTCCTCGCCAATTGGAACTTATAAACAGCTCATCAATTGGTATAAAAAAGGGGATCTGGATTTCTCGCAGATCCACAGCATCAATCTGGATGAATACAAAGGACTTGACGCATCCAATTCGGAAAGCTACGCTTATTTCATGCGTCACAATCTTTTTGATCATGTAAATATCAAACCGGAAAATACCTATATTCCAAATGGTATGGAAGAAGATGTTGATAAAGAATGTACCCGTTACAATTCCATTATCCACCAGCTTGGCGGCATTGATTTACAACTTCTTGGTATTGGTAACAATGGACATATTGGCTTTAATGAACCATCCGATACATTTGCAAAAGAAACCCACTGTGTAGAACTGACAAAAACAACCATTCAGGCAAATGCCCGTTTTTTTGATTCCATTGATGAAGTTCCTACTCACGCATATACAACTGGAATCAAAAATATTATGGAGGCAAAACATATCCTGTTAATCGCAAATGGAGAAGGAAAAGCAGATGCCCTGTATCAGTCCCTGTTTGGTCCAATTACTCCCCAGGTGCCCGCATCCATACTGCAGCTGCACGATGATGTTTCCATTGTTGCCGATGAAGCTGCACTATCACGTATCATTGAAAAAAATCTTATTTAATATTTATTGCTTTTGTAAAGGAGTTCCTTATGATTATAAAAAACGGACTTGTCTGGGAAGAAAGCGGATCTTTCCTGACAAAAGATTTGCATATTGATAGCGATACCCATCGCATCGCAATGGATGCTGCTGATACGGCAGATGACACCATTATTGATGCATCCGGTCTGTATGTAATTCCAGGACTTGTCGATATCCATATTCACGGTGCTATGGGATGTGATTTCAGTGACGGCAGCACGGAAGGACTTTTAAAAATTGCAAAATATCTTCGTTCCTGCGGCGTAACAGCTTTTTGTCCAACCTCCATGACTTTACCGGAAAACCAGTTGCTGACAGCCTTTGCATCGACGCGCGAAATTCCAGATGACAATAGCCATGCTTTTATCGCAGGAATCCACATGGAAGGACCATTTCTCTCTCCTGAAAAAAAAGGTGCACAAAAAGCAAGCTATCTTCGCGCACCGGATATCGATATGTTCCGACGTCTTTCCCAGGCATGCGATAACAAAATCCGCATCATTACGATTGCACCGGAACTTTCAGGCGCGGATGCTTTTATCCGGGAATTTCATTCCCAGCTGACCATCTCCCTCGGTCATTCCACGGCATCCTATGAAATTGCCCAAAACGCTTTTGCTGCGGGAGCCAGTCATGTCACGCATTTATTTAATGCCATGCCACCATTGCATCACCGGAATCCAGGTATTATCGGTGCAGCCACTGACTGCCCACATGCCATGGCCGAAATAATTTGTGACGGCATACATATCCACCCATCTGTTATCCGGAATACCTTTCGTATGTTTGGCGAAGACCGCATGATATTGATCAGTGATGCCATGCGTGCCACAGGTATGGACGATGGAACATATGAACTCGGAGGACAACCTGTAACGAAAAAGGGACGGCTCGCCACCTTAAAAGACGGAACTATTGCCGGTTCAGCAACAAACCTTTTTGACTGTATGAAAAATGCAGTAAATTTTGGCATTCCACTTGCTGTCGCTGTCAAAGCTGCCACCTACAATCCGGCAAAAAGTATCGGGTTAGAACATACCATCGGCACTCTTGCGCCTGGTGCAAGAGCTGATGTCCTTCTCCTTGATTCCGATCTGAACATTGTTCGTATCATATAAACCCCTGTTGTAAAAACGCCCGGCAAGTAGGAACCTGCCGGGCATTTTCTTATGTACTCTGTAATTTCTATCTTGGATCCGGACGATGCTTCATATCACGGATCGGAATATTAGCGACAAGTGCCGGTACCGTTCCGTTATTGGAATCGGACTCTGTCTCGGTAATTTTTACATCAAGCGCCTCCGCATCAATATCCATGTAACGTGAGATCACTTCAATAATATCATTCTTCATCATCTCCATCATCTCGGAAGAACAGTTGGCACGGTCAGAAACCAGCACCAGCTTCAGGCGGTCTTTTGCGACGTTGCCGGAAGTCTTTTTCTTAAATAAATCCATTATTCCCACAATAAGTACCCCCTCTAATTCTTCTTAAAGATATCTTTTAATTTTTCCAATACCCCCTGCTTCTCATTCAGGTTCAGGAATGGAACTTCTTCTCCCATAATACGGTGGCAGATATTGGAATATGCTTTTCCTGCCAGACAGTTGGTTCCAACCAGTGGCTCACCACGGTTTGTGGAAATAACAATCTGCTCATCATCCGGCACGGCCCCGATCAGGTTCACAGCCAGGATATCTGTTACATCATCCACGGTCATCATTTCTCCGCGCTTTACCATATCCACACGCAGACGATTGACGATCAGGTCAATTTTCTTCATTTCATTGGCTTCCAAAAGTCCTACAATACGGTCTGCATCACGGATGGCAGATACTTCCGGTGTCGTAACAACCAGTGCACGATCCGCACCTGCTACCGCATTCTTAAATCCCTGCTCGATACCGGCCGGGCAGTCCAGTAAAATATAATCAAATTCTTCACGAAGTTCATTGATCAGTGCAACCATCTGCTCTGGTGTCACTGCATCCTTATCTCTGGTCTGTGCAGACGGAAGAAGACATAATTCCGGATATCTCTTATCCTTAATCAGTGCCTGACGGATACGGCATTTTCCTTCCACAACATCTACCAGATTGTATACAATACGATTCTCCAGACCCATAACCACATCCAGGTTACGCAGTCCGATATCGGTATCAATCATTACAACTTTCTTGTTTAACTGTGCAAGACCTGTACCAATGTTTGCTGTGGTTGTGGTCTTACCTACACCACCCTTTCCTGATGTGATAACGATTACTTCGCTCATGAAACTTATTCCTCCTACGTCCCTAAATGTTATTTAATATATTTTTGGTGATTGGCTCAATATAGATATTTCCATCTCTTGCAATGGCGATCTGTGCTTCCACTTCCGGTGTCTTTGACCGGCGGAGTGTACGACGTTTCGGTTCCGGCTTGTCCGGACTCTTTGCGATCAGATCCCCAATCTGAATCTGAATCGGCTGCATATCCAGCGCAAAAATAAAGCAGTTACGATCACCCATACATCCTGCCTGTGCGTTACCTTTTAATGCCCCAAGAATCACAATGTTTCCCTGGGAAATAATTTTGGCTCCCGGATTGACATCGCCAATGATCGTGACACTCGATTCACTCGAAATCACCTGTCCCGACCTTAAAGTGCCACGATAAAACTGCTCCGGCCCGTTTCCTGCTGCGGCATTCTCATACTGCTGCTGTACGGCATCGTAAAACGCCTCGACCTGTTCTTTCATGACAGCTTCCTGTCTTGTTCCATTTTCAACGATACACAGGATTTCAATCGATGTGTTGCTTTCAATTGCTGAGATGATCTGCTGTTCTTCCTCTTCCGAAAGTTTTCTTCCTTCAAAGGACAATGCCAGTTTTGCATTTTTAAAAAATGTACTGGATGCTTTGAACTTTTCGACAACATCCTTCAATAACTCATCAAACCCAATCTCCGGGTCTAAGACAAGATTAATTCCGTATTTATTACTTTTTATCGTAACAGATTGTGACATGGTAACCTCCAATTTCATTATTAAAATGAAATCCATCAATTGTAATTATACCTGTTTGCGGCAAATACGCAAGCATTTTCGCTTTATTTGAACGATTTAAAAAAACCTGTCCTTCCTGCGATTGTATTTCTTTCGTTTCTTCTCACGAAAACGCATTTTATCATTTTTTTTCGTTTTTCTCTGATGACGGATCACATAAAAATTATCATATGCCCGTTTTGCCAGAAACAACAGAACCACTGCTGCGACAATAACCACTCCCGCAACAATGAGCCATGCAGGATCGATCCGTATGACACGTTCATTTTTCTTCTGCCCGCTATCGGTATTGACGTAATAATTATCTTTTACCTTTGCTCCGGTTTTTACTATATCCACACTGCCGACCTCATGACCGGCATATGTGTATGCAAGCCTTGCAACTTTCTTTTTTCCTTTTGCAGATTCTGTCTTTTTATAGGATGCATCGGAAAACTGTGCTCCTTTTGGCATAATGATATAAGCATCCTCATCCAGCTTTACATAAGGTTCACTGTTGTTCAAAACCCCGTAATTTTTTCCGTTGTCCTTTGCCAGACCCGCATCGTTTTCCGAAATATTCAGCGCCTGGAAATTTTCAAAACAGTAATCAAATAATTTTCTGGTATCCGTATAATGATCCGGTGTTGCCGCATCCATCACCACACACACCAGAGTAATTCCGTCTTTCTCCGCAAAAGACACCAGAGTATTATTCGCCACTGTCGTGTAGCCGGTTTTTCCGCCAGTACAGTATTTGTACAAATGAGAGCTGTCCCCGCGAAACGGGTAGATCATTTTATGGTGATTGTGACACGGATATTCCGCCTTGCATTTATTGGTCTTCGGAAGTGTATAGCTTGGACTGCCTGCGATCATCCGGAACGTCTCGTTTTTGTATGCCTCTGCGGAAATCAGTGCCATATCATACGCGCTGACCCAGTGATCTTCATCCGGCAGACCATTACAGTTATTGAAATGCGTATCCGTACATCCCAGTTCCTTTGCGCGCTTATTCATCAGGTCAATAAACGTCCGGTAATCACCACCCAGTTTCTGCCCCACATGCTCCGCAACCGCATAAGCACATTCATTGGCAGACTCCAGCATAACCGCATACAGACACTGCTCCATCGTCAGTTTTTCTCCAAGATTCCGGGCAATATGGGAAGTATCTCCCTCATTTTTAAATACCGCATCCGCCGAAAACGTAACGACCTCATCCATATCACAGTTTTCGATTGCCAGAAGAACCGTCATGATCTTTGTGATACTCGCCGGATAATGTTTCTCGTGACTCTTCTTTTCATATAAAACGGTGCCGGTATTGACTTCCATCACAATGGCACTTTTGGACTGCGTTTTTACCCCGTCCGGCCAGTACTCATCTGCACGCACAGACAACGGTAACATGAGTAAAACCGTGCATACGGCAAGAAAAAATGCTGTTACACGGGTGTATTTTTTTATTTTCATAAGGCTCCCCAATTCTGATTTTTTTACATTTATAATACCATTATTTCCATAATCGTTCAATTTTTATTTGCCGAACGGACGAAATTTGTATATAGTAATAGTATTCTTACAGTTAGCAAAACTGAATTTATCTTTTCCAAGGAGAAATTACTATGAGACTAAGAAATATACCGGGTGCCAATGAAGCTGTGGCAGCCAGCCCATATTGTATACAGAATGCAGCAGAACACCGCGGACAATGGCATGCCTTTTTTGAAAATGACCATCCGATCCATATCGAAATCGGCATGGGAAAAGGCAGATTTCTGATGGATCTTGCTGCGTTACATCCCGAAATCAATTATATCGGCATCGAACGTTACACCAGTGTACTGCTGCGCGCAGTCCAGAAAATGGATACCCTGCAGCTTCCAAATGTTCATTTTCTGTGTGAAGACGCTGCAAAACTTCCGGAAATTTTTGCACCGGAAGAAGTTGACCGGATCTATCTGAATTTTTCCGACCCGTGGCCAAAGGACCGCCATGCCAGACGCCGACTGACTTCCCATGAATTTTTAGACCGCTATGACCAGTTTCTTGCAGCCGACGGACGGCTGGAATTTAAAACGGACAATCAGGATCTGTTTACGTTTTCTCTCGAGGAAATCGAAACTTCCGACCGCTGGCATCTTAATGCCTCCACCCGTGACCTGCACCATGATCCATCCATGAATGAAGGAAATATCATGACCGAATACGAAGAAAAATTTTCTTCTAAGGGTAACCCGATATGTAAACTGATCGCCTCCCGCTAAGGAGGCGATTTTTCCGTTATCCTACTTTCCCAAAATCCGCCGGTTTCTGTACTTCCGGTACAGCCGATAACAAAACCGTGCTTCTTCCTGCGAAATCTCTTCTTCGGAAAAGACCGCTTTCTGCACAATGCACAGATACTTCTTCCAATCCTCCGCCGGAACGGACGGATAGGTTGTCATCAGCTTTTCCAGATAGTCCGCATCGGTCTTCATGCCAAAACTTCGCTGATGTAATCCCCGGTAAATCCGCCGGTTGATCCGGTATACCGCATGACGATTCTGCCGGTTGCGCAACTCCATAAGCAATTGTTCCCGGTAAATGCGCAACCATTTTGCCACAAGTACCAGCACCAGAACCGCGGCAGCCAATGTCAGACACACCGCAAAAAACACTTGCAGATCTCGCGTGTGGTTCTTTTTCCCATTATTTTTTACCGGCCGCTTTGTCTCCTTCTCCGTCATCTGACTTTCTGTCTGCTGCTGTGTTTCCATCTGTGTTTCTGACGGCGATTCGTTTTTCGTCTGCATTTGCGTCTGCGGATTCTGCTCCGCCGCATCTTTGTGCTCTTCATGCCGCTGTTTCCACGTATCGCGCAATTCCGGAGTCGTCGGCAGCTTTGCACTGTCATTCGTATAGCCCGGAGTCATTTCCACCGGCACCCATCCGATATTTTCCAGATAAATTTCCACCCATGCATGCGCATTGTAGTCCGGCACATCTGCCTGATAGCCTTTCTTTTCTTTATGAAATGCCGACGGTTCCACCACATATCCCGATGCATAACGCGCCGGAACTCCCAGACTTTGTAAAATCAGCGCACCCGCGCTGGCAAAATGCATACAATATCCCTCATGTCCGGTTTCCAGGAAATAAGCAATGGTATCTTTCCCCTGTGGGATGTGATTCAGATATAAGTTATAGGTATTTTCGTTACCCAGCCAGTTGGCAACCTGTGTCGCAAGATTCTGCCGGATGTTGTTGGTAGTTATCTGTCTTTCTGCCCGTCCGGAATTGTTTCCATCCGTATCTGCCAGCCAATCCTCATCGTATAACCCGCCTGTTTCCATCTGATCCGCCACATAGGTGCCGTTTTCCTCATACACGCCATATCCGATACTTTCCAGAGCCAGCCTTCGTGTAATAAAATCTCCCACTGCCGGAACATCCGTGGCAAATTTACGGTATCTACTGTCAGCATAGGCATCATACCATTGCTGCAGATCCGTATCTGTTTCTTCGTGGACCATACAAAACCTGTCAAAAACATCGCGCAGATCCGTATTTTCATCCAGTCCCTCAAAAGAAACCTTTCCCGTTGCCCTCTTTTTACGTACCACCGTATCATCCCTGAGCCAGACCTTCCCACCGGCTGTCTGCAAATCTGAAAAATAAGGCATATACGCGTTTTTTAACCCCAGTGCCCGATAGGAAATCTGATACGAAACCGTCTGTGTTTCATCCTCTGCCAGCTCACTCGAACGGATGTATTTTACAAGTTCACCGGCATTCTGCTGCATTAACATTGCAACATCACTGCGATGGTATCCCGCCTTATCCACTTCGTGCGCAAACGTTTTCCCTTCATTTACCCATGTACCGTTCTGATATGTGCCACTGGCAAATGATTTCAGATACAGTTTGCCCGCCGGGGCTTTCGATGCTTCTATCGAAAATACGGTTTTTCCGGTATAGTCCGGTGTTGTATTATCCACATGTTCCCGCGATCCCTGCAAAGTTATCCCCGAAAACGTCAGGTTTTTCACATATTCTTCCACCTGTCTCTGAAACGCATAAAACTTCGGTGACTTTTTCGGAATCTGCTTTGCCACACCGGAAAACGCATAGCTGCTCACCGAGACAAGAATCACGGCAAACACACCGGCTGCAGCATAAGACAGTAGCTGCATCCATACATGGGTACGACCATCAGCCACCCTTACATCCATGTGCGTCCATGGTGCCGCAGACACCAGCACGGTTCCCACGAAAAAGAGTGCAATTCCACTCCAGCCCAGTCTGGCATTGACCAGAAGAGCAACCGACAACGCTGTTATATCCGGAAGCAGCAAAATCAGCCGCACACCGGTCACATATCGAAACATCAGACTTAACAGCACAACAACTGCCAATAAAAACGCCAGCATATAAGTATACCGCATCTCCGTCCCGGCCCCGGTCATATAATTTGTTCCATACTGTTTATTCCAATATGACAGATATGCCTGAAACAGCATTTTTCCGCTCTCTGTCAGTTTTCTCCGGTGAAAAATTCCAAACAGTACGAGTGCCGCCGGATATCCGATTTCAAGCACAACCTTGCAGACCCTCTGATATTTTCCGGTCGCAGGAACTCCCACGATAAACAGCACAAGGCTTACCAGCATGGCCACCTGCAGTTTACCAAGCGCACGGATCGGCAGCTGCCATCCGAATGCACTCCGGAAAATCGCAAGCATTGCATAAAACAGCAGTTCCACAGCAACCGCCTCACAGATCAGCCGGATACCGGTATTGCCAGACAAATATGTGGTTTTATTCCCTCTCCTGTCCTTCCTGTTCACAATACCAGCTCCATTTCTTCCAGCTTCTGTCTCCAGTTATCTCCACCAAAATCCGCAAGTGTCTGTCCATCCAGCACAAGAAAAAGCTCCGGTGTCAGTTCCAGCCTGTGTACCGGGTGCTCGCAACGATACTGCTGCTCATATCTCTGTCGCAGTAAACCGGCCGTTTCCTTCTGACATTCCATAAACTGCATCAAAAACAGATACACGCTTTCCTCATCCTCGACGCGCAACCGTTTGATTTCTGTTTCCTCCTGCCATGCCACATAATGCGGGCAGCCGGCATCCATCATCGAATACACCAGATCTGCCGCAATTGTGAGAAAGGTTTCCGCATAGGCTTCCCTGCTGCGCCTCATATGCCGGCCTTTTCCTGACATCTGTGGCAGCATGTCCAGCAAAAATACCACCGCACAGGCAAGCGGCTGACTGTCCTCCCGCACCAGAAGCCCGTCCGATTTGGCGGAGAGTTTCCAGTGTATGCGCTGCAGGCGATCCCCCGGACGATATTCCCGCACGTCAAAGATCTGGCTGACATCTGTTCCCGGCTGAAAATCATCGTAGCTTTCCGCTTCTCCGAAATATCTGCGTACCCGCTCCGACACCTGTACTGCCACAGCATCCAGTTCCGGCAGCACCTGTATATCTGCAAATCTCTTTATTTTTTTATGCACATAAAACAGACCGGTCAGATCATAAATCCGTACTTTTACAAGCTCATACTCATAACTTCCCACATGAGAAAGCACGACACGCTTTTCCATGCACTGCATTCCGCGCATCAGTCCGGCACCGTTCCACCAGAAATTTCTGGCATACCCGGCAAATGTATTTCTACAGCGCACACGGTAACGCACTTTTGCTGCCGGAAACAACATGGTCTGATCCACGGTAAGCTGTACCGTAACTTTTTTCCCTTTTTCTGCCACGGTAAGCGGAATCCTGATATCTGCCGTGATATGCCTGCAATAAATCAGCAGATACAAACATGCAAGCAGCATCAGTACCAGTTCCGCAAACCCAATCAGCCCGATCGCAATGCTTCCATAGATCAGCGCAATATAAAATGTGACAAGCGTCACCCCTGTTCCAATCAGAAAACTGCCCACATTTATCCCCTAAGTCTTTTGTATGTTGTTGGTTTGTCCACATCCGACAGAATTTCCTGCAGGGTGGCATCGACAGTTACATGTCCGATCCGTGCCTTTGTGTTGAGCACAATACGGTGTTTTGCCACATCCGCAAAAATGTCCGTCACATCATCCGGAATCACATAATTTCTTCCCTGCAAAAATGCCCATGCTTTTGCCAGCCGCACGCATGCGATCGTGCCACGGGGACTTACCCCCAGCTCAATGTAAGCATTTTTTCTGGTAGCCTCCATCAGCTGTACGATATATTTTGCAACATTATCATGCACATAAATCTGTTCCACATACTGCTGCATCTCCCACAGCTGCTCCGAAAGAAGAACCGGCTGCAGATCCTCCGCTTTCGTCATCGTTTTTCCCTGGGCAATTTCCATCTCACTCTGCAGATCCGGGTACCCCATGCTCATGCAGGTCATGAACCGATCCAGCTGTGATTCCGGAAGAAGCTGCGTTCCCGCACTGCCTTTGGGATTCTGTGTTGCAATGACAACAAACGGCTGCGGCACTTTTCGGCTCACACCATCCACCGTTACTTTGCCCTCCTCCATCACCTCAAGAAGCGCGGACTGTGTCTTTGGCGAAGTCCGGTTGATCTCATCCGCAAGAAACAGATTACACATGATCGTTCCCGGATGGTACACAAACTGTCCCGTCTCTTTCTGGTACATGTTAAATCCTACAATATCTGCCGGAAGCACGTCCGGTGTAAACTGTACACGGTGATCCAAAAGTCCCATGACGCGCGAAAAGGCGATGGCAAGTGTTGTCTTTCCCACTCCCGGCACATCCTCAATCAGAATATGCCCTCCCGCAAGAATTGTAGCAAAAGCTTTGGTAATACAGGCATCCTTCCCCGCAATCGCGCGTTTGACCTCTGCCAGAACCGCGGCTGCATACTCATATACTTTCTCCATATTTCCCCCTATGGTTTCTTTCTATAATTATTTGCATTTTATATAATAAAAAAACCCCCAACGAATCACATTGTTCGTCAAGAGTTCTTTTGCCATTTGATTCAATCAAAATAAGCTTTACGAGTGCGCGATCAGGGGTTCGAACCCTGGACACCCTGATTAAGAGTTCTTTGGCGCTGTTTTCATGTAATTTCGTTACGATTTCACGGTAACATTACCTTTTTCAAATTTATGTTCGAATGTTTCTTCTAATATAATGTTTTAAATATCGTTACCTTTTATCCTACGTTTTTCGAATTTAATAATGTTTCTTGTTTTAATTGTTCTTTTGCTCCGGACTTGACCAATAAACACGCTGCTTTTTTGGTGCCATCATCGCATTGTCGGAAGTGTTCCAACAGTTCTTGTTCTTGATCGGTTAGGATTGGGGGCGGTGCTCCGGTGTCCAGATCTAGTAGGTAGTCAGCGGATACGTTTAGGTATTTGCATACTTTTATTAGTGCTTCTGCACTTGGTAGACTTCCTTTTTTCCATCTGTCTGTGCTTGTTTGACTGAATCCCGCATTTTTTGCTAGGCGATTCATTGTTATGTTTTTTTCATTGATTATCTTTTCTAATTTTTCAATAAACATTATACCTCCATATTTTTTATCACTTTCCGTGTAATTTCCTATTGCTTTTGTATTACAAGTAGTGTATTATACTTATATAAGGTACACGGTTTGTGATACATTTTTTCAAAGTTATCTCAATTATAACACAAAATCAAAATTATTTATATTACATTTTCATGGAGGTGCTGACATGAAATTAGAAATTGCCAATGATACTTTTTTTGAATTTTTAGCGGATTTTGAAACTGCTGATTCTGCATATTTGGCGGCTCAGGATGCTATGTGCAATTCTGTTGAGGTTGATGATGATGAGTGGAATGCTCTTAAATCTGCTTGTGAATCTGCTCGTTCTAATCGTGATCATTATGCCGTTGTTCTTTCGCGGTTTTTAGTAAGTGTTAAAGGTTGGATATCTTTTGAAGCTGATGCTCCGGAAGATGCTCCGGAAGATGCTCCGGAAGATGTTCCGGCTGATGCTCCGGCTGATGCTCCGGAAGACTCTCCGGCAGCTGATCCAGTTGATGTTCCGGAAGACTCTTCGGCAGCTGATCCAGTTGATGTTCCGGAAGATGTTCCGGCTGATGTTCCAGAAAATGCTCCGGAAGATTCTCCGGCAGATATTTTCCCGGTGATGTCCGCAAAATGTAAACTTTGCCCGTCCTGCGTAGATGGTCGGTGTTTCTTTGTTCCGGACATTTACGACAGTGTGTTTCCTTGCCAATCCCCTGCTTGGGATGATTTTTTTAAAAACGGCGGCTCTCGTAGCCCGGCGCCCAGAGCGCGCGCGTCTCCTTTGTAGACCCTTAGCCGCGTCTTTTCCAAACCAATCTATACCGATTGTTTGACGAGGGGGGACAACAAAGGTACATATCCGCATACTCCGCCGTCGCTTGTGTGTAAGTGTAAAAGCCGCAGTCCCATGCAGCCTTGTGCGTATCCTTGTTGTAATGCTTGTGTGCAGTCCGGGATAACGCCAGCGGATTTTCCGCCCGGGGAATCCGCTGGGGCGTTATCCCGGACTGTGCACAGCATTTCAACAGGATATGCATAGGCGGAATTGCGGCTTTTGCACTTATGCACAGCGATTGGAAGGGAGTGTGGTGGCATGGACAGCGTGTGGAGCTACGAGAAAGTTTTCCCCAATCGGTATAGATTGGTAGTGGTAGATAAGGTTATGGGTCGCGGTCATACCCTGCGCGCGCTCTGGGCGCCGGGCTACGAGAGCCGCCGCCTATCCGACATATTGCAGGCGGCTTGGTACCTCAACAGTAACGGAAAGCTCCGGATCAACGTTGACGATCATCAAGCCGCCATCCTCGAGCAGATCAGACGTGACGCGGCTGGTCATGGGGTTGTGGGGTTTGAATGCTATGGTACTAGCGAAAAGGAGGAACATTGACAAAAAAGAATATAGCAAAGTCAGTCCGCTTGACACAAGAGGTCTTTGATTATATCGACAGCGCGCCGGGAAACGGATTCAACGAAAAATTTGAGAATATCATCCTCGAGGCGAAACGCGGAGAATCAGACCGGAAGAAAGAACTTGCGCGACTGGAAGATAGAATTAATAAACAGCAACGTAAACAGAATTTATTGTTTCAACAGTTAACAAATTTTGATTACTTCTTAAACTCGTTTGAAGCTGCTCAAAAGTCTTTGCAGGAATTGAGAGGACATCTCAAGGATGCGGGGTTTTCGTTGCAGAAAATTGAGGAAGTAGAAAAAGACATAAAGGAGAACGATGATGAACAAATTTAGAATTTTCTTATTTTACAGCGGGCTTGTTGATATCAAAGCCCGTGAGGGTCATGATGCAGTGGAAGGTGTATCTATGGAATTCCTCTTTTTCGGTGAACACGGCGAACAGGTCGAGCCTGTGGTATCTGCGGACGGTGTTTCCGGTACCAGACGTGGTAAGTCTTTCTTGAAAGCCGACAAGGTGCATAAGGTGTCTTACGTGCCGGGGATCTATGACGGCACGTTTGAAATGACTGTCGGGTCTGATGGTAAGCCAGTGCTTAAACTGGTGGACGTTGACTTTGTCGCTCCGGCGTTGATCTCGATGAAAGACGGCGGGAACGGCAAGGGTGACAAGTGATGTTGCTGCTCTCCCGCGGTGTCGGGATAGATTTTGAGAATAATCTTGCTGTTGTGGATTCTACCGAAGCCGTCCCGGAAGATCATATTCCGGAAACGGAAGACACAGAGGTGACAGAGTCAACGACTCTTGACCAGCAGGGAGAGACACAGCCGCAGGATGTGACATATAGTTTTGCAGTGCTGTTTGCGCTTGGAATAATAGTTGGTCTCTTATTCTTTGCGATATTTTCTCGGAGGTGGAATTGATGTTTACAGATGAGTTGTTTGGAAATTACATTGGTACTCTCTTGGTTGGGATGGCACTGGGTTTTATGCTGGGCTATATTGCATGGGCTATTGGCTATGTAATTTATGCTTTTATAAAATTTTTTAAGATGGCTTAACCATCGGAAAGGGGTGTCTTATGACATTTACAGGAGTTTTGGCGACAGCGCCTACAATTGATTTATCCGGTATTCAGACAAATATGACGTCTGCTTTTAAGCAGGTACAGACCGGTGCTACAGATATGATCTCTGCAGCTGTGCCTTATGCGCTTGTAATTATTGGTACCGTTCTCGCTGTAACGATCGGTATCAAGATCTTTAAGAAGTTAACTGCTCAGGCGTAACTTTTTAAAAATCTGACTGTTTTTTACACTTTTTGAAAAGGGTAAGGGTTTTCGTGCCCTTATCCTTTTTTGTATCTCACGCTTCTGTTGCTGCGGCGCTGATCCGCAACACCTGCAGAAAAGTTTGAGATACAAAGAAAGGATTTTTATGAAAAAGACATCCAGCAATCAGGAAAAAAAGAAAAAAACAAAAGTTCGTAAGCTCATTAACCGCGCAAAGAACGGATTACAGCGTGTCCGGAAATTCTGTAGGCAGCACGTTATGCCTGTTATGCTTGCTACTGCTATTATTGGCGGTGTTATTTTTGGCACATATCTGCGCGCAACTGCAACTGGTGTCGAAGAGCTCTATTATACTTACTGGGATCTGGTATCCTCCATTTTTGCCGCGGAAGGCTACGATATGTCGATCAAGAACGGAAATGACAAGATCTCGACTCCTGACCGTGTAACTGGTCGGCAGCTATGGAACAATATTAAAACATGGGTGAAACTTAAAACACAGGACGCGAAAGAGGTTTTTGATGAATTTGTTGCTCTGCCGAAATTCGTTACCGCTGAAGGTATAACCATGAGTAAAGAGCTTTATGAGTTGTTGGGAGATTATTGTGCGGAGTATTCTTATTCTTCTACTTATGAGAATAATTTTGACTGTTCATCTGTGAAAGCTGTAAATGACTATATAAAGTCTTTGACGGGTGGGGGATATTTAGATGAACAACGAGCTAAGCTGCTCGTTGATGGTACGGCTTTGCTAAATATAATATATGACCCTTCTTCTTCCAGATATTGTGTTTTTATAATCGATAAAGCGAGTGGTATAGCTTATGATTATGTTCGAAGGACAGCTTCTGAAAATTATTTAGTTTTTTATATATTAGATAATTCTGGTGAGAAATCTTATTGTTCAATTTATGGATCTGTTGTGCGTGATGGTAAAACTATGTTGGATGTTTCTTGCTATACTGCCATGCCGGGTTTTACTTGGATAGTAAAGAACGGTACTGTAGCAGCTGATGTTATAGACAAGGTTAAAGATGCCGTTGATCTTAAAAACGCACCAGATCAGAAAGTTGATGATAATATTTGGAATAAAGAGGGGAACGACAAAGGTGTATTGCCTTGGTGGTACTATCCCGATCTGTTAGACACTGCTATGCGGAATCAGGCGGTCGATCAAGAGCAGCTCCCAGACGGAGATCCCGACGATGGAGATGATAACAAGGACAAGAACGGAAAAAGCTGGAAAGATATTATTCCGGCGCTGATCCCCTTTGCTCCCCCGATCGTAACCCCGACAGAATCCGAGTCAGACTCTTCCAAGGGCACCGAGGACAAAGATACCGAAGACTCCAGCAAGCCGGGACATAAACCGGGATCGTCGGAAAATCCTTCCGAAAACCCGTCTGAGTCTGAAAAAGATTCCGAAGCTACTGCAACAGATCCGTCTGATCTGCCTCCAATCGCGGATCGTGGGGGAAACTGGAAGCGTCTTTTTCCATTTTGTATTCCCTGGGACATGATGGAATTGGTTAAATCTATGAAGTCAGAAAAGAAAGCTCCGGTTTTTGAGTTTGAGTACACTTTTAAAGCTGTCAATTACACTTGGAAAATCAGGATTGATATGTCCGATTACTGGAAGTATATAAAGATCTTTCGCTGGGGAATGACAATCTTTTTTATTATCGGGCTTTTCTTCCTTACAGTGAAATTTACTACATTTGTTTACAAGATGGGTAGTTAGGGGGTGATTCTATGACCGCATCTATGTTACGACCGTTTTTTATTTCAGTTACCGGAGTTGTTGTGATTGTCCTTGTCGGCTTCCTGTGCGGGATTCTTCCGGAAAGTCCTTTCCTTGCATTTATCCAGGCCGAAGAAGTAAATGATTATTTATCAGCAATCAATTATTTTGTTCCTGTGGATGCATTTGTAACGATTGGCTCCGCGTGGCTGTTGGCTGTTGTTCCTTGGATTGTCTCCCAGTTTGCCATATCTGGGGTCAAGATCCTCGGTGAATGGATTCCGTTTACATAGAAAATGTATCTCATTTTTCACGCTGCAGTTTCCTGATCGGCGCTGCAGCGTTTACTTCATGAGATACAGAAAGGGGAAAACATGATTTCTTTATATAGTGGGACTCCGGGTGCTGGGAAGTCTCTGCACCTTGCATCCCGGCTCCTTAATTGGATGAAATATAAAAACGCGCCGATTATTGGTAACTTTTCAACTGATTTTAGTTGTATTAAAAACCCTAAGGGCAGCTACTTATATATTGATAACTCCGATCTGACGGTTGAACGTCTTATAAATTTTTCTAAGAATTATTCTGACTATGTCGGGCGCAGGGTGAAAGAAGGAGAAATTCTGTTAGTCATCGACGAGTGCCAGATTATGTTTAATGCCAGGGATTGGGGACAGAAAAACCGCGCTGCCTGGTGTGCATTTTTTACCCAGCACCGCAAGTTAGGTTATGAAGTCATTCTTGTCGCGCAGTTTGACCGGATGCTTGACCGTCAGATCCGTTCCCTGATCGAATATGAATGGATTCACAGGAAGGTTTCTAATTTTGGTATTGCCGGGAAGATCTTCTCCCTGCTCTTTGGTGGGAAGCTCTTTGTTGCTGTGAAAGTCTGGTACCCCATGAAACAGAAAGTAGGATCAGAATTTTTTATGTTTAAAAAGCGCTATAGTGGAATCTATGACACTTATGCTCTTTTTTCCGCACCAGATCAGAAACAGTTGTCTTGATTTATTTTGTGTATCTCATTCTTCCGGACGTTTCCGGCGCCTGGAAAAAGTTTTGAGATACAAGCGGAGTCTGTCGCGCCTCGGGTAAGCTGTGACGCGGGGGATCGAGGGGGACCCGCGGCGCGGCTTGCCCGGGGTGTGACCACGGGGCTGTAATACGTGGTCTCAAATTACATAACTAATTCTCTTTTATGTCCGATGGTTACAGAGTTTGACGGCAATTTTGCAATTTCGCGAAATCGCGTTTTCGCGAAAAAATATTTTACAAGGGATGTGATAAATTTGATTGATGTACGTCTTATAAAAGACACCTATATATACCAAGAGTTTGACGAGGTTGAAAATTCATATTGGTTTGATTTTAAACAGAAAAAGTTCCTGCATAACATTGATACATTTTATTATGCTGTTAAATTTAAACAGGATTTCACGGCAGATTCTAAAGATGCAAGGGTGAAAGACTTTCGGAGGAAGTTTGAAGCGCTTTCTCGTCAATGGGATGATCTGAATTCTTTTGACGTTTCTGTATCATTTTTCGTTCCGGGGATGCCGGATGCTTTGAATTACTCTCCTTTTACTTATGCATTTTTTTACAATGTGAAATTGGAGTGTCCGGAGCTGTTCGATATCTTTTTTGCTCCAAAAGTTCCACATTCGGCTGATAATGGTGATTCGAATACTTGTGAATGTGTCGTACAGATTCGCAGCTATATGTTATGGATGTATGGTGTTAAGCTTGCTTATGAGCGATCTTATGCATATGTGCAGGCTATAGCTGATTATTTCGGACTGGAAATTGATTTTGTCCAGGAAAACCGTGTGGACTTCTGCTGGCATTCTAACTATTTGAAAAATCCGGAAAAATTTTTTACTCCGGAAAATTTTTACAAGATGCGTGTGGATCGTTTTAAGGATGCACTTATACATACCAGTAAAAAAGGTAGTGAGAACTTTGAAATTGATTACCTTGCTATGGGAAAGCGTTCCCAGAAGATTTTTATAAGAATTTATTTGAAATCTAAAGAGGTTGTTGAAAAGGGTTACAAACCATGGTTTTTTAAGGTGTGGCTTTTTAATGGGTTAATTAATCGCTATGACATGTACTGTTATGAATATGCATTTTTGAAACATAGCTGGAAATCGTTAGATCTTGGCCGATTGCAGTTTTACGCGGAGTATGGCAGACAGAAACACTATGTTGAGAAGTGCCGCCGGATTTTGGCGCAGGAAGAAACTATGTCCCCGGATTCATTGCACGCTTTTGCTGATCGTTTGACTCCGGCTGTGAACTTAATCATGAATGTTGAGTATCAGGTGATGCGGAAACATACAAAATCATATGAGTTAATCCCATTTTTTGATAATTCGGATAAGCTCACTGGAAAGCGAATTTATGATTTTTTAGATAACCGTAAGTTGATCTGTGATTATTTGACCAATAAAGTGTTTCGGTTGGTTGAACCTCATGAACCGGGAAAGAATGATTCCAATAAATCGCGCCGTGATCTGTGTGCATTTTGGAAAGCACTTCGTGGTTGTAGGTTAACAGATACTTTTGTTCCTCCGGATGATGTTGGGCTGGTTAGAACATATACACGAAAACTAAATAGTGAAATGGTAAAGTCTCGCGCAGTTAAGGCAGCTATAACTTATGGAATATACACACGTGGTATTAATAGTGATAGTCCTTTGACGGATTGTATAGAAGCATTATGTATGCTTAATGATAATGATATGCATGATGCTTATAATTATAAGTCAAAAAAAGTCCGCCAATTCAATGCGAATGAACTGACGGACACAATGGAAAATGCTGTTAAGCGTTCCAGTAACCTTATGTTGATAGATAAAGATACCGGAGATATAATATTTAACTCTTGACTTTGTTATAACATGAAAAAGCCGAAAAGTAAAGGCGAATGTTGTAAAGTTGTGGTTATATCTCCTGATAAGGAGGGTTTTTATATGAATGTACAGATGGCTTACAACTTGTTTCTTGTTGATCGTGAATCATATTGTTCAGATAAATCTATATTGTATTATCGGGAAAACATTTTAAAATTTATGAATTTTCTATCTGATCGGATTGGATCAGCGCCTGATCTGATCGAGTGTGATGCCATTTCCCGGGAGTTGGTGCTTGCATACCTCTCCCAGCTCCGTGGGACTGGTTGTAAGAATACTTCGGTTAATACTTATTTTCGTGCAGCAAAGGTATTTTTAAATTATTGTATTGATGAGGGTTATTCTTCTCCTGACGTTTTGCGCAAGGTGAAGTTTCTAAAAAAAGATAATGCTCCGGTGTTTCCGCTTACAGAATGGGAAGTTGATCTGATAGATGGTTTGTTTAACATCAAAACAGAATCCGGGCTTAGAAATCTTTGTATAGTCCATTTGATGCTTGATGCTGGTTTTCGTGTGGGTGATGTGGTTTCTCTTACATTTAAGGGCATCAATTTTCAACTTAATTATTTAATGGTGAAGGGTAAAGGTGATAAGTTCCGTACTGTGTTCCTGTGCTCCAAGCTGAAAAGGATGCTTTACCATTATCTTGTGAAGTTTCGTTCTTATACTCCGGGAGATGATTTTACTGTTTTTGTTAAGGTTGGTACTTCATGTCCTATCAATGAGAATGTTATTAAACAACTTTTTTCCCGGATCAAGAGAAAATCTGGTATTGAGCGTGTACATCCTCATTTGCTTCGGCATACATTTGCTACGTCATTTATAGTTGGTGGTGGTGATCTGGAATATTTGCGTATGATGTTAGGTCATACAGATTATGCTACAACAAAAATGTATGTTCATATTGCTCAGCAGTCTAAAATGCTGCATAGCGATATATACAGATTAGATTCGGTATTCTTTAAAACTGGTTATTAAGGAGGATTTTTATGAGGTTAGAAGAGTTTACAATAATGCTTGATGAATATGTGGTTGTTGATCCAGTGGATGGTTTTTGTTATTTCTGGTCGAAATCAAAGTTTGAAGCTGATCTTTTTTTCAAAGTGAATAAATCATTACGTGCTTCTCTTCTGCATGTATAACGTATTGTATCTCATTTTCTTTTCCTGGCTTCGATCCTGGGGGAGAAATTGAGATACATTTTTTTTGCAATAAAAAAACCCCCAACGAATCACATTGTTCGTCAAGAGTTCTTTTGCAATTTCATTTATCTAAAAATGTTACTGAAATCGTTTAGTGCGCGATCAGGGGTTCGAACCCTGGACACCCTGATTAAGAGTCAGGTGCTCTGCCAGCTGAGCTAAT
>ERZ1034915.130-NODE-130-length-48633-cov-26.685578_pt1 | contig 48633 bp, 32 predicted proteins | sample MGYA00520592_ERZ1034915 | MGnify/ENA primary metagenome ERZ1034915 (study PRJEB33766, sample SAMN09781787) | gut metagenome | biome: gut microbiome | host: Homo sapiens | place: Madagascar | study: EMG produced TPA metagenomics assembly of the PRJNA485056 data... | reverse complement strand
AAGGTGCCCCCTCATCAGTCACCTGCGGTGACAGCTTCCCCCAGAGGGGGAAGCCATATTTGCGGTTTCCCTGTTGGGTTTGCGCAAATCGGGACGATGGCGCGCCTTGACATTATATCGGTCAACCGTTATAATGAGGATAAGAAAGGGGGATGCTTCCATGCAGATGCAGCAGCTGTTAAAACAAAAAAATATGTCTGTCTACCGTCTTTCCAAAAGCAGCCGGGTTCCCTATGCTACCTGCAGCGACATTGTCAACGGCAAAGCTCGCCTGGAAAAATGCAGCGCAGAAACCGTCTACAAACTTGCCCACGCCCTGGATATCCCCATGGAGGAGCTGTTGGCACCATGCTTTGTTGCACGCAGCAGCTTTGAAAATTTCAAAAGCACCGTATGCCACCGTCTCAAGGAGATGGGCGATATCCGTTTCCTTCTGGACGTATTGGAAAAAGACACCATCCGAACCTATTACAACCGCCAATGGTACCCTGAATGCTTATACCTGCTTGCTATGGTCGACTACCTGAGCCGCGAAAACGGGGTCTCTCTCTGCGATTCTTATGATGATCTGCGCAAATGCAGGCTGGATTCTCCCATTTATCCGGCCGGCGTTCTGGCAATATCTGCTGCCGGCAGTGAGACGAATATTTTAAAAAGTGCCAGGCAGACCGCCATCCCCGAATTTAAGCGGTTCAATATTATAGAAAGCGATATAAGAAATGTCATCTGAAAATAAAGTTGAATTCACAAAAGAAAACATCGACATCTATTTGAAGGAACTTGCGAAGGATTATCGAAAGGCCGTCGGAAAGAATATGCCCGCTGAAATCATTTTGATTGGTGGCGCTTCTGTTCTCATTAACTATGGCTTTCGCAATATGACCACTGACATTGATGCCATGATCCATGCGGCTTCTGCCATGCGAGATTCGATTTATCGTGTCGGTGATCGGTACGACCTTCCTTCCGGCTGGTTGAATGAGGACTTTAAACATACCGTTTCTTTTTCTCCGCGTCTTGTACAGTTTTCAAATTATTACAAGACATACGCCAATGTTTTAACAATTCGAACAGTCGATGCCGAGTACCTGATTGCCATGAAACTGCGCTCCGGCAGACAATATAAAAGCGACCTCTCCGACATACTTGGGATTCTTGCGGAACACGAAAAAATCGGAAATCCTTTAACCTTTGAATGTCTGCAAAAAGCGGTTCTTGATTTATATGGCAGTTGGAATGTTCTTCCGGAAACCTCCCGTTCCTTTATAGATAATGTTATGAAAAAGGGACACTTTGAGGAATTGTATGCGCAAATCGTAAAGGGAGAAAGAGAAACGAAGCAACTTCTTCTTGACTTTGAGGTGTCGTATCCCGGCGTAGCGAAAGAAACCAATGTCGATTCTATTGCAGAGAATCTTCAGCGGAAATCAAACCTTGCCTCCGTCCTTGCAGAGCTGCGCAGCAAAAACACGGTAAATTTTCCTTCAGAAGAACAGACATAATTAGAATACGAACCGGAGTTATAATTTTTTGATACGAGACGAACGGTGGCGGGCAGCGGGCGCAACCGCAAGCCACGTTGTCACATTGTAGGGGCGAGCATTGCTCGCCCGTGCGGTTTTCCCGTTAGGTTTCGCGTTGCCGCCATGTTGCTGCACTGTTGTCACTTGCATTTCTTAACGCAATTTTGCAGGACTTAATGCACTGTTTCTGAAACAAGGAAATTTTGCGTTAAGTATTGCAAATACTATTTCAAAAATAACAGACTTGCCGATGCAGCGCAGGACAGTATCCGCTGCTTTTCGGACGAGTCGGCTGTTTTTTTACCGTCTGTTCCTTCAAAAACAGGTTTCAGGGTGTCCCTGTATGCTGACATTTGTATATACAGATGCAATGCTTGCTAACCGTCGCCGGGGCTCCGGTTACCCCCTGCGGGGGCTTTTTCCCGTTGGAAAAGGGTTGCCGTTTGCCTGTAATGCATCTTGTTTTTATGCGGTCGCTTTTACGGTGAGCACTGCCGAAACCGCCCCCTGCTTCCCTGCAAGGGCAGATCTGCCGCAGTGATTTATTATGACATGATGTCATAATATCGCGCAGTCTTTCTGTTTTAGGACGAGTCTCTTTTCAAAATTCAAATCTAATTGTGTAAGATTTCTCGGCTAAAACTGAAATAAACCTGAAATTTCACTGAAGAAACACTGAAATTTACCTGAAGAAAACCTGAAATTTCACTGAAATAAACCTGAAATGCCGAAATTTGCCCGTTTTGACCCCCGTGGCCGAGAAATTTTACACAGTTCGCGGATTTTACCCTGAAATTTTTTCGCTTTTGCGATTTTACCGAGAAATCTTACACAGTTGCCAGAGAAATTTTACACAGTTCGCTTTTACACTGCACGCTGTATCGCTGTTTTTACCCCTGCCCGCCGCGCGCGCGGCAAGTTTTACCCTGAAATTTGCCCTTTTTTCAGCGAGAAAAAAATCAACTTGTTCCCGCCCCGCTCATGTGGTATCCTAGTAGTATCAAAACGTGTACGCGGCGGCAAAATGCGGCGGGCAGGCTTGGTTTTTCCGCCGATTTCACCGAGAAAAATGTCCACGTTTCGCGAGAAAAATCTCCACTTTCACCGAGAAAAATCTCCACGTTTTCCGAGAAATCTTACACACTCCTTATATATATTAAATAGATTAAATAAATTAAGTAAATTAATGCCTGAAAAAAAACAAGGCGGGAGAAAATCATGTCTGTGCAAAACACTGTCAGCTATGAAAAACAACTCATACAAACCGAGCGCGACCAAAAGGTCGTGCGGTCGGTCAACCTGATACAAAACGCACAGTATACCCTCTCGCTGGAGGAACAGCGATTCCTTCTGTACTGCATCAGCAAGGTCAAGCCCGACGACAGCGAACACCAAACCTACACCATCGCCCTGCGCGATTACCTGAGCGTCTGCGGGCTGTCGCAAAAGACCAGCTATGCCAACATGAAGCAGAACATCATCACCACGCTGCAGAAGATGATCCTCGCCATTGAGTACAGCGACCCAGACGGCAAAACCAAGTTTATGGTCACCAACTGGTTCGACCACATCACCCTGACCAAGGAGGACGGTCTGGCGGAGTTTCAGTTTTCCTCCACCGTGTCCAAGGAGCTGATCGGGCTGGCGCGGTACAACCAGAAGGTGGACGACGCCAACAAGCTGTACTACATCTCCGACGAGCTGAAATACATGCTGCCCTTCCGCTGCCGTTACAGCTTTTACCTCTATCCCCTGCTGCGCTCCTACCAGAACCGCCACGAATGGACTTTCACGCTGGAGGAACTGCGGGAGCGGCTGGACGTGTACGAGCGGCTGGACAGCGACAAGGAATACCGCGAAGTCTACGAGACAGCCGAGAAAAAGGGCGTGGACAAGCGCCGCCCGCTGTACGAACGGTTTCCGGATTTTCGGCGCGGCGTGCTGGACCCCGCTATTGAGGATATCAACACCTACTCCAACATCAAGGTGGCGTACATCGTGGAACGGCGCGGGCGCAGCGTGCATGCCATCACCTTTATTTTTGAGGACAAGGACCCGCGGGAAAAGATGCAGTCCGAGCTACGCGGCAGCCGCATTTTAGACCGCGACGACGATTACACCCAGCTGGCTACCGAGATGGTGCCCGACCCCGAAAACCCGCTGCGCTTTACCCAGACCCCCAAAACCGGCACCGACACGACGCCGCAAAGCATCACGGTGCCCAAGCGCAGTACAAAGCCCCCCAAAACCGCCGCCGAGGTCAAGGAACGTCTGCGCGAAACCGAAAAGCTCCTGCAGGAGGAGCGCAGCCGCGCCAAAAAGCCCACCAACTACGGCAAGCGCACCGACCACACACCCCGCAAGCGCAAGACAAATTTTCTGGACACAGACCGCTACTTCCCAATTGCGGATCTTGGCAGCAACCGCTACGCGATGCAGACCACGGTGCCGGCGTTTCGGGAATATGCGGCGCTGGTCGGCGGGCGCTTGGGCGAATGGGCGGCCGTAAAGGACGCGGCCACCATCAACATCTTTTTGGAGTTCTGCGTGGACGTGTACGGTTCGGCGCGGCTGCAAAAGTACAACATGGAAAGAAAGCTGAAATATGTTTCGGACGGCGAAAGTATCATCATCGAGCTGGACGGTCTTACCTGCCGCGGGGATTTTTCGCGCCTGATACACAAGCTGTTTAACGAAAAACGCACGGCGGAACAGGCGTTTGCAATTTGGATGCGCTGATACAGGCCGAGAAATCTTACACGATTTTAGGGTAAAATCCGGCGCTGTATCGCGGTAAAATAGTACAAAGAGAAATTTTACACACAAATTTCAGGCAAAAAACCACGGGAAGGCAGGACGCTTTCCCGTGGTTTTTTTGCAGATAAAAGATAAGAAATAAGGTGGAGTTTTCGCCAAAGGCGAAAACGAAAGGGCGGGCAGAGAAAGCCTTCTCCCCAAGGGGAAGCCATATTTGAGGTTTCCCCGTCAGGTTCGCGTTGCCGCCATGTCGCGGGCGGCGTGCCCTGCTCCTGCAGCCTATTTTTCCGAAAAGCCGCCCTTACGCAGTACCGTACTTTCCCTGCTCCGTCTGCAACAGGAATTTGTACAGCGGCACGACCTCGATGGTCACGCCATCCTCGATGATGGTTTCCTCCTCCTCATAGGTCACAATGACGAACCGTACCGCCTCCTTGGCGTTTTGCGCCAGCTTTTTCAGGTTGCCGAACTCGCGTTCACGGGCGTCCCCCGCAACGGAGTACGCCGCCTGCACGGCCAGCCCGACCGAGGGCAGATAAAAATCAATGTCGATGCCCGTCCTGGCGGATTTCAGGTAGTACACATCGTCGGGGTAAGCGCGCGTCAATGCCACAGCTACCATATTTTCCAGCTGTACCGACTCTTTTCTGTCCAAAAACAGGCTTAAAACGCCGTTGTCGGAGAAATAAAACTTCGGGTAGCTTTCCTTCTCCACAAGATTCGCATAGTAGTTTTGCAGGTGGAACAGCAGATAGGCGTCCTCCGCATAGCGGATGTAATCGGAGATCGTTTCTTTTGCCAGCGAAATGTTGACGGCGTGCAGGGTCTTTTGCAATTTTGAATAGGAAATTTCACTGCGGACAGACTCCGCTATTTTTTTTATCAGGATCTTTACCGCATAGTCGTTGCGGATCTTGTTCCGCGTGATGATGTCGCCCAGCAGCACTTTTTGGTAAACGCCGGAAATATACGTCCGCTTGACCTTGTACTGCAGCGATTCCGGCAAGCCGCCGTATTGCAGGTACTGTGCGCAGGCGGCGCGGATCTTTCCATTTGTTTTGGTGCCCAGCAAGGCCGCCTCGTCGTGGGGGATATCGCAGGCGGTCAGGTACTCGCAGAAGGCATACGGCGTGATATGCTTGGCAAAAAAGCGACCGCCCAGCGTGGTCTCTATTTCGCGGCTCAGCATTTTGGCGTTGCTGCCCGTGATGTAAATATGCTCTTTCGCGTCAGCCATACGGCGGGCAAATTTCTCCCATCCGTCGATATTCTGCACCTCGTCCAGGAAGAAGTAGCCCTTTTTGTCGCTGAGTTCGCTTTGCACCGACAGAATGTCGTTGAAGTCCGCGACGGTGAATTCGGACAATCGCTCGTCCTCAAAGTTGATATAGATGATTTGGTTCCAGTCCACGCCGGACGCCACCAGATCCAGCACGATTTTATACAGCAGCGTGGATTTTCCCGCGCGGCGCAGACCTACCAGCACATAGTTGCCGTTTTCCTCAAATTCGTAGTCGCGCGGCACGATTTGGAAATTGCGTATCCATTCGTGCTGATCATAGATGACGGATTTTAAGAGCGCGTGGTTCATGGGGTGTACCTCCGAGGAAGTGGTTTGTTTTGTCAAGTATAGTTTATCATATATTTTCATTTTTGTCGAGTATACCTGACGAAAAAAGATAGTATGACATGATGTCATAGTATCTCGGTTTGCCCGTCGGGTTGCACAACCGCAACCCGCGTTGTAGGGGCGAGCATTGCTCGCCCGTGCGGTTTCCCCGTTTGTTTCGCGTTTCCGTTTGGTCGCGGGCGGTAAGCCTTCCCCCCAAGGGGAAGCCATACGTTTGGTTGCCGGTTGCGCAGGTTTGTGCAATCTGCACAAATTCCCGCTGTGTTTTTTGGAACAGGATTCCCGCAAAGACTCTTTCCTTGTGCGTATAACGCGAATATAATGGTTTTAACGCAATACCGCAGAAATGGTAAGTGCCGATACGACGTGCAAAAGATGCCGCCTGTTTGTGTGAACAGGAAGGAGAATCCAACCATGCCCGATATGCTGGTAAAACTGTACGAACTGCCCGACGAAGCCCCTGCGCTGGCCCGCAGCCGCGCCTTTGGTGTGGAGATACGCCGCGCCATGCCCCCCGACCGCGAGCGCGTGTTGGACTGGGTGCGCCGCCATTCCGGCCCCTGTGCCGCCGGAGAATGCGCCGTAAGCCTTGCGCACACCCCCTGCGGCTGCTGGCTTGCCACCCGCGGCGGCGAGATCGTGGGCTATGCCTGCTACGACGCCACCGCGCCGGACTTTTTCGGCCCCACCCGCGTGCTGGACAGCGAGCAGGGCCACGGCGTGGGCACGGCTCTGCTGCTGCGCTGCCTGACCGCCATGCGCGAGTTGGGCTACGGCTACGCCGTGATCGGCAGCGTCGGCCCTGCCGAGTTTTACAAAAAAGCCTGTAATGCGATGATCATCCCCGATTCCGACCCCGGCATTTACAAGGACTTTTTGCACAGCCTCGACACGCGGGACGAGTAAGCGGCAATTTTGCCTTGAACCTATCCCCTATCGGCGGCGGGATGCCTTCCCCCTGCCGAGATATTATGACACGATGTCATAATATCTCGGGTTGTCGAAAAAGCCTTCCCCCTCTGGGGGAAGGTGGCGCGCCTGCGCGCCGGATGAGGGGGAAGTGTCCGGCAGGTGTCCCCTCATCAGTCACCTGCGGTGACAGCTTCCCCCAGAGGGGGAAGCCTTCTCCTCTCCCCCTGCCCTGCCGCGCAAATTCAAACCGTGCGCGCACGGCGCGCACACCATAATTTTTATCTTTTATCTATTATCTTTTATCTAAAACCAGCCGCTATTATGACATCATGTCATAATAGCAGTTGTTTTTTTCTGCTTTTGTGGTATAATGGAATAAAAGTTATAACCCTGAGGGTAACACCTTTTTGTCGAATTGGGAGGTTCGTATGGTAAAACTGGATTACGCGCGGCTGAAAGCCACCCGTCTGGAACAGGACATCACCCAAAAAGAGCTGGCCACCGCCACCGGCGTCGGGCTGGCGACCATCAAACAGCTGGAAACCGGGCGCAGCGGCACCGAGCTGGAAAACCTGAAAAAAATCTGCGACTATCTGGAACTGGACATCAACGAAATCTACCACCCCGACTACCACGAAACCAAGGTGCTGTGCATGCTCAACAACAAGGGCGGCTGCGGCAAAACCAGCCTGTGCAGCGGCATTGCCACCTCGATGGCGGAGCTGGGCCTGCGGGTGCTGATCATCGACGGCGACGGTCAGCGCAACCTGTCCGCTAGCTTCGATATGCCCCGCAGCGAGAAAAACTTCGGCGCGGCGGTGCTGGCCGAGCAGGATCTGAACGGCTACATTCAGCCCACCCCGTATGAAAGCATCGACATCATCGTGGCGGACGTTTCGATGGGCACGCTGGACATGGCGCTGTTCACCAAAATTTCGCGCGAGAACATCGTGCGCAGCATCCTGCGCCCCGTCATCGAGCGCGGCTACTACGACTACATTTTGATAGACACCAACCCGAATTTGTCGCTGCTGAATTTTAATATCGTAAATGCGTCGAATTTTGTGCTGATTCCCGCCCAGCCCGCCAGCTTTGACCTGGACGGTCTGGCGGTGGTGCTGCAATTTGTCGAGGGCATAAAACCGTACAATCCGACTTTGCAGGTGGGCGGCATCATCATAAACCGCTACGACGCCCGCAACCGCCTGATCACCGAGGCGGCCATGGACCAGCTGCGGGAGGCGTACAGCCCGCTGCTGTTTGAGCAGATCATCCGCGTGGACAGCCGCCTGCAGAACGCCCAGTGGGAAAGCCGACCCGTGCAGGATTATGCGGGCAACGCACGCATTTCCAAAGAATATCGCGCACTTACGAAAGAAATTTTGCGTAGATGCAGCTGAGAAAGGCGGTAACTTGCCATGGCACTGAAAAAACGATCCGTAGTCTCCCCCGCCGCGGGCGCCGTGACGCTGCCCACCCTGATGGCGGAACTGCCCGGCACACGCCGCCTGGAAGAACTGCCACTGGATAGACTCTCCCCCGCGCCGACCGAGTGGAACTTTTACGCGCCACTCCCCGATGACAAGCTGTTGGAGCTGATCGAGAGCATACAGACCAACGAGCTGCTGCACCCCATCGTGGTTTGGAAGCAGCCCGACGGCGCGCTGATGATTTTAAGCGGGCACAACCGCGTGCGCGCCTACACCGCGCTGCTGGAAAAGACCGGTGAAGAAAAATACCGCCGCATACCCGCCACGGTGCTGACGGATATCACGGCGGACGAAGCGCACGAGATCGTGGTGGATTCCAACTATGTGCAGCGCGTGCTGACGCCGTCGGAAAAGGCGCGCAGCATTTCGCAAAAGTACGCGCTGGCGGGGCGCAAAAAGCGCAGCAAAAATGGCGAGCGCAAATCCAAGTACGAGCAGATCGGCGAGGAGTACAATCTTTCGGGGCGGCAGATCGCGCGCTATGTGCGGCTGGGCAGCCTGGACAAAAGCCTGCTGGCGCTGCTGGACGGCGGCAAACTGCCGCTGACGACCGCGCTGCGGTTGGTGGATTTTGCCCCCGACAGCCAGCGGTATCTGGCCGCGCACCATGCCGACGAGCTGGCAAGCCCCAAAATGGCCAAGCTGACCGCCGCGATGAGCGCCGAGGAAATCGACGCCGCCCTGCAGACCGAGCCGCAGACCGTGCGCGTGGCATTTACCGTGCCCGCGAACCTGGAGGACGAGTTCCGCCGCATGGCAGAACAGTGGCTGGAAAAAAATAAATAAAGATATTATGACATGATGTCATAATATCTCCGCCCTGCGCAGTACGCAGGGCGGATTTTTTTAGATAAAAGATAATAGATAAAAGATAAAAATTAAGGTGTGCGCGCCGTGCGCGCACGGTTGGAATGAGGGCGCGCGATATTTATAGGTCGTTCGTAGGGGCGGCAACGCGAACCTGACGGGTAAACCCGAGATATTATGACATCGTGTCATAATATCCTATAAATATCGAGTCGAAAAATATAACACATCATAACAGTGTCGCGGGATTTCCGGACAAAAACACCGCAAAACATGTTGCGCAAACGGACAAAATACGGTATAATACTATTGGAAAAACGGACAAATTACACCGCAGCGGGGGAGGGCACACCCTATGGAAACCACAATTCACGTTTTGCAGCGCGCTGCTGCGCAAAAAATCAACGCCTTTTTTGCCGCCGACCGTCGGCAGGCGCTGCTGGTCACGGGCGCGCGTCAGGTCGGAAAAACCACGCTGATACGCAATCTCGGGCGCGAGGCGTTTCCGCATTTTGTCGAAATCAACTTTCTGGAAAACCCCGCCGCCCGCAAACTGTTTGAAAACGCCGCCGACAGCAGCGACCTGCTGCTGCGCCTGTCCGCCCTGGCGGGGCAAAGCCTTGTCCCCGGCAAGACCCTGATTTTTCTGGACGAGGTGCAGGAGTGCAAGGAGATCGTCACGGCCATAAAATTTCTGGTCGAGGAGGGCAGTTACCGCTACATTTTAAGCGGTTCGCTGCTGGGCGTGGAGTTGAAGGACATCCGCAGCGCGCCCGTGGGGTACATGGACGTGCTGGAAATGTTCCCGATGGACCTTGCCGAATTTGCCCGCGCCAACGGCGTGTCCGACCACGTGATGGAACATTTACAGCGATGCTACGACCAAAAGCAGGAGGTCGAGCCGATGATCCACCAAAAAATGATGGAGCTGTTTCGGCTGTATCTGCTGGTGGGCGGTATGCCGGCGGCGGTGGAGTGTTATCTGCGCACCCGCAATTTGTACGAGGTCGCGCAGGTGCAGCGGTCGATTCTGACGCTGTACAAGAAGGACATCGCCCGCTACGACCCGCAGGAAAAACTGTATCTGGAAGATATTTTTGATTTGATCCCCAGCGAGCTGAACGCCAAAAACAAGCGGTTTATCCTGAAAGACCTGCATCAGGATTTCAAGCTCAGCCGCTACCGCAACAGCTTTTTGTGGCTGGCCAACGCGGGCGTGGCGCTGCCCACTTATAATGTCGAGGAACCCGCCCTGCCGCTGCGCCTGAACCGCCAAAGCAACCTGTTCAAGCTGTTTTTGTGCGACGTCGGGCTGCTGGCGGCCACCTACGCCAACGGCATCCAACTGGCGCTGCTGAACGGCGAAACCAACATCAATTACGGCGCCGTGTTTGAAAACGCCGCCGCGCAGGAGCTGACCGCCCACGGCTTTGCGCTGTACTATTTCAACAGCAAAAAGCAGGGCGAGCTGGATTTTGTCGTGGAGCACGCGGGGCATGTTTTGCCGCTGGAAATCAAAAGCGGCAAGGATTATACACGCCACAACGCGCTTTCGGGCGTGATGGAAAACCCCGCCTACCACATTCCCGCGGCGTTTGTGTTCCACGGCGGCAACGTGAGCGTGCGGGAGAGAATCACCTATTATCCCGTGTATATGCTGATGTTTTTGCGCCAACCGGAGCCGGCGCAGGATATGACCTATACCCCTGATTTCGGCGTGCTGATGGGGTAAAATGATTTCGCCGCCCTGCGCAGTACGCGCAGGGCGGCTTTTTTAGATAATAGATAAAAGATAATAGATAAAAATTAAGGTGTGCGCGCCGTGCGCGCACGGTTTGAATTTGCACGGCAGAGCAGGGGAGAGGGCGTTGTTTTTTTGCTGCGCAGTAGGGGCGGGGCATGCCCCGCCCGCGACCAAACGGCAACGCGAACCTAACGGGGGAACCCGCAAATATGGCTTCCCCCTCTGGGGGAAGCTGTCACCGCAGGTGACTGATGAGGGGGCACTTGCCGGACACTTCCCCCTCATCCGGCGCGCAGGCGCGCCACCTTCCCCCCAAGGGGAAGGCTTACCGCCCGCGATTTTGCAGCAGCGCGAATCGAACGGGGGAACCGCACGGGACGCATATATGCGTCCCCTACAAACCCGCCGGAAACGCCGAACCATAACGAAAACGCGCCAACAAAATAACGCCACCCGTAGGGGCGGCATATATGCCGCCCGCAGCAGCCAACCCGACGATGCAGCCTGACGGGCAAACCGGAGATATTATGACATCGTGTCATAATATCTCCGCCCTGCGCAAGTTTGGAATGGGCAGCGGCAGGGAAGGGGAGAGGGCGTTGTTTTTTTGCTGCGCAGTAGGGGCGGGGCATGCCCCGCCCGCGATTTTGCGGCAGCGCGAATCGAACGGGGAAACCGCACAGGCGAGCAATGCTCGCCCCTACAACGTGGCTTGTGAATCCAACGACCGTTATGGTTCTGTGTCGTAGGGAGGGGTCTTGACCCCTCCTTGCTGCTTTTGCGGCCACGCGAACCTGACGGGTGTTCCGTGCTGCCTTGCCAAAAGCACGACATGGCGAGAAAACCGCGCGCCATTCGGCGCGATTTTATGCGCTGCGCGCGGCCGGATGTGCGGATGGGTCGAGACCCATCCCTACAAATCTTCCGGTAACAGGCTTTTTCTGCAAGCTGTGCACAATTCCTTAGAAGTATGCGGTATTGCCCTTTATAACTCGATCAAAACCCCGGCGTGGTCGGATACCTGCGGTTCCCGCACGCCGTTGAACACGACACGGCTGCTTTTTACCGCCACCGGTTGGGAACACCAAATCTGGTCGATGCGCTTTTTGGACGCGGCATTCGGGGCGTCGCGCCAGCCGTCAATGGCCTGCACAACGGTGTAGCCCGCGTCCTTCTGCCGTGCCAGATGGTAGGTGTCCTGCCAGCCGCTGCGCAGGATAAGGTCATAGCCCTCGCCGCGCACATCGGCTTCGCTGTTGAAATCCCCCAGCAGAAAGGCGGTCTGCTTGGCCGCGGCCGTGCGGGACAGCTTCTCCCACTGGTCGGGGAAAGGCTCCTCCTTGTCGTTCCACCAGCCCATGTGCACCGCATAATACCAGATACCCTCGGCACATACGCCCAGCGCGCGGCGGGTTTTCCAGTTGTTGTAGTTGTCGGTCCTGCTCAGCAGGGTGTTTTCGGCGGCGGTGATGGGGGCGCGGGTGAACACCGCCATGCCCTCGTCATATTTGTCGTAGCCGATCTTTCCCGCAAACCAGCACCAATGGTAAATCACGCCTTTTTCTTCCAGCATTCGGGCTACGGCGGCGGCGTGGTTGTCCGCTTTTAAGGCCACGGTGTTGTCGGGGCAGGGGAGATACCCCGCCGGAATCTTCGTCAGCGCGGGCGCGGCGGCGGTCTGGTTTACCTCCTGCAAGGCAAACACATCCGGCTGCTCCCCGGCGATGAAGTTTACAAAAATCTCCCGCTTTGCCTCATAGTCCGGCTCAACGAGGCTGTGGGTATTCAATGTCAGCAGTTTCATAGCAGTTTACAAAATATCGTTGATGTCAGATTTCAGCACATCGGCCTTGGGGCCGTATACCGCCTGGATACCGTCGCCCTTGACCATCAGGCTCAATGCGCCCTCGGCCTTCCAGGCGGCAAGGTCTGCCACCTTGGCGGGGTCCTTCACGGTGACGCGCAGGCGGGTCATGCAGGCATCGACCAGCACGATGTTTTCACGGCCGCCCAGCAGGGCGATGATGCGCTCGGCCTGGGTGTCGGATTTTTTGGCGGTGCTCTTGTCCGCCTTGGCGTCGGCGGCAGGATCGTCGGCGTTGTCATCGGTATAGTTGCCGAGACGACCCGGCGTTGCCAGATTCAGCTTGCCGATCATGAAATAGGCAACAAAATAGCCGAGGATAAAGAAGGCGACCACGCAGATCACAAAGTTGAAAATGTCGCCGCCCAGACCGGCCTGCAGGGACATGGGGATACGCGTGATAAATTCCAGATTGCCGAAGGAATGCAGGCGCAGGTGGATGATGCCCGCCATGGCGAAAGCGCAGCCCTGCAGCAGGGCGTACACGATGTACAGCGGCATGGCGCAGAACATGAACATGAATTCCAGCGGCTCGGTAACACCGGTAAGAAAGACGGCCAGCGCGGTGGAGATAAACATCGATCTGTATTTGGCGCGCTTGTCGGCGTCCACACGGCGGTACATGGCCAGCGCGATGCCCAGCAGCAGACCGGTCGCACCGATCATCTGCCCCACCTTAAAGCGGGCGGGGGTGACGGTGGTCAGCAGCTCGTTGTAGGCGGCCATGTCGCCGGCCTTCTTGAAGTTGATCAGGTCGTTGGCCCATGCCAGCCACAGCGGGTCCTGACCAAAGACCTGACTGCCCGCGTTGACGCCGGTGGCGATGGTGTAGGTGCCGCCAAAGGAGGTGTAGTTCATGGGAATGGTCAGCATGTGGTGCAGACCAAACGGCAGCAGCAGGCGTTCCAGCGTGCCGTAGACGAACGGAGCCAGAACCGGGGAGGTTTGCGAGGAGTTTGCGATCCAGATGCCGAAGTTGTTGATGCCGGTCTGCACCACAGGCCAGATCAGCGCCAGCACCAGAGAAATGACCACCGAGTAGGCGATGACCACCATGGGCACGAACCGCTTGCCGTTAAAAAACGCCAGCGCGTCCGGCAGCTTGCGGAAGTTGTAGTATTTGTTGTAGGCAACGCCGCCCACAAAACCGGCGATGATGCCCACGAACACGCCCATGTTCAGCGCCGGCGCACCCAGCACCGAGGTGAAGTAGCCGTTTACGGCGATCTCCTGCCCGAACAGGGTGTGGGTCACGGCGGCGGGATCTTCCAGCATGGCAGCGGTGACGCCGAAGATGTTGCCGGTGATGACGTTGATCAGCGCAAAGGCCAGCACGGCCGCAAAGGCACCGCCGGCGCGCTCCTTGGCCCAGCTGCCGCCGATGGCAACGGCAAACAGAATGTGCAGGTTATTGATGACCGCCCAGCCGATGTTTTCCATGGTGGTGCCGATGGTCATGACGGCCGCCATATCGCCGCCGCCCATCTGCACCAGCTTGCCCAGACTGATCATCAGGCCGGCCGCGGGCATGACGGCGATGACGGTCATCAGCACCTTGCCCAGCTTTTGCAGGAAATCGAAATTGATAAGCCCCTTTTTTTGGGGGGCTGCCTGTGTGGTTGCCATGGTTTTCCTCCTGTTTTCTTTTGCATTGACGTGTGCAAACGTTGCACTGCGTTTGCATAACCTTACGCAAACAGAATAGCGCAATTCCACACGTTTTACAAGAGGTATTTCGGAAGAAACCGGACTTTCCACGATTTGCACAACCGAGCGAAGGATAATTTGTGAAAAACGGCCAAGGCGCGTTGCATAATTTATGCAATATCTTGCGCAAATGTTGACATTGTGTGCAAACGGCTATACAATAGAGGTACTACATCAGGGAGGATCAAGTCATGGCAGTTACCATCAAAGATGTCGCTGCGGCAGCCGGTGTTTCGCCGTCCACCGTGTCGCGCACCTGTAAGGACAGCCCTTCTATCAGCAGGGAAACCAAAGAGCGCGTGCGCCGCATCATGGCACAGCTGGGCTACGAGCCTAACTTTGAGGCCGAACCGGCCGAGGCGTTTTCCAAGACCATCGGCATCATTCTGCCGTCCTCTCAGCGGGACGTCTATGAGAACGCGTTCCATTTGGAGATCATTCGCGGCATCGGGCAGTTCTGCAACCAGCGGCGGTATGTGAACACGGTCATCACCGGGCAGGACGATGCGGAAGTGCTGGACGCCATCCGCAGCATGGTCGCCAACGCACAGGCGGACGGCTTTATCCTGCTGTATTCCAAAAAGGACTGCCCTGTGGCGGCGTATCTGCGCAGCGAAGGGCTGCTGCATGTCATTGTGGGCAAGGCGGCGCAGTCGGCCAACCAGACCATTTACATTGATAACGACAACGCCCTTGCGGGGGAGGAAGCCACCGACTATCTCTATGAGACAGGGCATCGCCGCATTGCGTATTTTGGCGTCAACAATGCCATGCTCTTCTCCGCCGAGCGCAAGCGCGGGTATCAGATGTCCCTGCTGAAGCACGGCATCACCCCGCGGGAGGGGGACTGTGTGGAGATCAATTCCCTGAACGATGCGTATGAGGAGAAGCTGCAGGCCCTTCTCACGGCAGCGGACCACCCCACGGCCATGCTGGTCAGCGATGATATTCTGGCGGTCGTGCTGGAACAGTTCTGCGGCAAGTTGGGGCTGCGTGTCCCGAAGGATCTTTCCATCGTGTCCTTCAACAACTCGCTGTTCTCCCGCATTACCAGCCCGCAGCTGACCACCGTGGATGTAAACCCCTACCAGCTCGGCATGGAAGCCGCCAGCCAGACCATCCACCACATTGAGAACCCGAATCTTCCGGCAACCAAGATCATCGTGCCGCATCGGCTGATCCCGCGGGAAAGCTGCTGCCCGCCCTGCGGGGAAAGATAAAAGATAAAAGATAAAAGATAAAAATTAAGGTATGCGCGCCCCGCGCGCACGGTTTGGAATAGGTGCGATGTAGGGGCATGCCCCGCCCGCGACATGACGGCAAGGCGAACCAAACGGGGAAACGGCACGGGCGAGCAATGCTCGCCCCTACAACGTGACTTGTGAAGTCAACGACCGTTATGGCTCTGTTCCGTAGGGAGGGGTCTTGACCCCTCCTTGCTGCTTTGCGGCAGCGCGAACCTAACGGGCAAACCGCCTATATGGCTTCCCCCTATGGGGGAAGGCTTTCTCTGCAAACCAAACGGGAGCCTGATGCAAAGCATCAGGCTCCCGTTGTTTAGGAGGAAACGCAGGGGATCGCTTTGGGGTTTTGCAAGCGCTGCGGTGCGGGCAGGGCGGCGGGGTCAAGCCTTCCATTTCCACGCCAGATCGTTCAAAAACAGCTGTTGTTCCAGCCCTTCCACGGTGGTATCTGCGGTGATATGTACAAATTCCACGTCCATCATACGCGCCCAGTCCTGCATTTGTTCGGCGGATACATCATAGGTCAGTGTGGTGTGGTGCGCGCCGCCTGCGGTGATCCAACATTCCAGCCCTGTGGTCAAATCGGGCATGGCCTGCCACATGACGCGGGCTACCGGCAGGTTGGGCATGGGCAGAATGGGCTTGACGCAGTGGATATCCTGGCAGATCAACCGCAGACGTCCGCCCATATCCACAAGGCTTACCACAATGGCGCTGCCCTCGTGCCCTTCAAACACCAGACGGGCGGGCGGCTCGCGGTCACCGATGCCAAGGGGGTGGACCTCTATGCGGGGGCGGGCGGCTGCCACCGACGGGCAGACTTCCAGCATATGGGCGCCCAGACTGTACATGGCGCCGGGAACGAGGTTGTAGGTATAATCTTCCATAAAGGCGGTGCCGCCGGTCTTGCCTTCGCCCATGGCCTTGATAATGGCTGTCATGGCGGCGACCTTCCAGTCGCCCTCGCCGCCGTAGCCGTAGCCCTGTGCCATCAGATGCTGGCTGGCAAGGCCGGGCAGCTGGCGCATACCGTACAGGTCCTGGAACGTGTTGGAAAACGCCCGGCAGCCCTCGGCGTCCATCATTTTCTTTATGGCAAGTTCCTCCCGCGCCTGATAGCGCACGGTGTCCGTAAACGCGGCATCGTCGGCGGCAAAGTCGTAGGCGGTGCGGTACTGCGCCATCAGGGCGTCGATTTCCGCCTCGGTCACGGCGTTCATGGCTTCGACAAGCTGCCCCACCGGCCAGGTGTTGACCTGCCAGCCCAATTTGGCCTGTACCTCTACCTTATCGCCCTCGGTCACGGCGACTTCCCGCATATTGTCGCCGAAGCGCATGACCTTCAGCTCTTTGGAAACCGCCGCACCCACGGCGGCGCGCATCCAGTCGCCCAGGCGTTTCTGCACGTCCTCGTCCTGCCAGTACCCGGCAATGACCTTGCGCGGCACCCGCAGCCGGGCGGCGGTGAACCCGTGCTCGCGGTCGCCGTGGGCGGCCTGGTTCAGGTTCATAAAGTCCATGTCGATTTCCTCGTTGGGGATCTCGCGGTTGTACTGGGTGGCAAAATGGCAGTAGGGCTTTTGCAGGGCGGCAAAACCGTTGATCCACATTTTGCCGGGGCTGAAGGTGTGGCACCAGGTAATAAGGCCGGCGCAGCGTTTGCTGTAGTTGGCCTCGCGCACAAGGTCGGTGATCTCCGCATTGGTTTTTGCCGTGACCTTGTAGACGATCTTACAGGGAAGATTTCCGCTTGCGTTCAGTGCATCGGCCATTTCGGCGGCGCGGGCGGACACGGTTTCCAGAACCTCGGGACCGTACAGGAACTGGCTGCCCACCACAAACCAGAATTCATAGTCGTTCAGCATATAGTTCAGCATATATAAGACATCTCCTTTTTACATCAGGGCGCGCTCCGCCTGCAGCGCCGTTTTATACTGCGCCAAAAAGGCGGCAAAGCCGTCCTTATCAGCAGGGGAGGGGGTAACGGTTTCGCCGGCTGCCTGGGCAAACACGCGGGTCTGCAGGTAGTCTGCCAGTGTTTCGCCGTCCCTGCGGTGCAGGCGGTACGCCGCCAGCAATGCCATGCCGTAGGGTCCGCCCTCGCCGGCGGTTTCCAAACAGGTAACAGGCACCCCCGCTGCCGCTGCCAGATATTGCTGGGCAACGCCCGGCGTTTTGAAAATGCCGCCGTGCCCCAGCAGAATGTCCAGCGCGACGTTTTCCTGTTTCAGGATATCCAGCCCCAGCGCCAGCGTGGCGAAGGCGGCGTAGATTTGGGCGCGCATAAAGTTGGCCAGGGAAAAGTTGCTGTCAGGGCGGCGCAGCAGCAGCGGTATGCCGGCATCAAAATGGGTGACACCCTCGCCGGAAATATAGTTGACCGAGGCAATGCCGCCGCAGTCGGGCGCGCCCTGCAGGGACAGGCGAAACAGCGTTTCGTACAAAGCCGATTTGTCCGGCGTTGCCCCGCACAGGGCGGCGCTTTCGGCCAGCAAATTGACCCAGGCGTTCAAATCGCTGGTGCAGTTGTTGCAGTGCACCATCGCCACGGCGGCGCCGTCCGGCGTGGTGACCACATCGATCTCGGGGTAGACGCGGGACAGCGGCTTTTCCAGCACGATCATGGCAAAAATACTCGTACCTGCGCTGACATTTCCCGTGCGCGGGGCAACGCTGTCGGTGGCTGCCATACCGGTTCCGGCATCCCCCTCCGGCGGGCAAAACGGTACGCCGGGCTGCAAAACGCCGGTGGGGTCCAGCAGCTTTGCGCCGGTTTCGGTCAGCGCGCCTGCGTCCGCGCCCGCACACAGTACGGCGGGCAGCAGCGCCCGCAGGTCGAAGGAGTACCCTTGTTTTTCCGCCAGTTCGTTGAATTTTTTAAGCATGGCGGCGTCATACTGCCCGGTTGCGCTGTCGATGGGGAACATCCCGCTGGCGTCGCCCACGCCCAACGCGTTGACGCCGGTCAGCAAAAAGTGCAGGTAGCCTGCCAGGGTCGTGATGTGGGCGATCTTTTCAAGGTGCGGCTCCCGATTCAGCATAGCCTGATACAGGTGCGCCACGCTCCACCGCTGGGGAATGTTGAACCCGAAGGCGGCGGTCAGCTCTGCCGCAGCGGCGGCGGTCATGGTGTTGCGCCAGGTGCGGAACGGAACCAGCAGGTTCCAGTTTTCATCAAAGGCAAGGTAGCCGTGCATCATAGCGGAAACACCGATGCAGCCCACGGCTGTCATCGCCGTGCCGTGCTTGGCCCGCACATCGGCCGCCAGCGCCGCATAGGCAGCCTGCACCCCCTGCCGGACTTCCTCCATGGGGTAGGTCCAGATGCCGTTTTGCAGGCGGTTTTCCCAGGTAAATTCGCCCTGCGCAAGGGGAGTGTGCGCTGCATCGATCAAAACCGCCTTGATGCGGGTGGAGCCAAGCTCCATGCCGAGGGAACAGGATCTCAGGTCAATCTGCATGAGGGTTCTCCTTGTTTCCTTATGACAAAGGCGCCGCACGCAAGTATACTTTAACTCGGTGCGGCGCCATCGTCTTTCTTGTGTTTTTGTCTCGTTTACTGCCGCCATAACGGATGCGTCTTTTGCAGCATAAAAATTACACGGTGCATCCCATCAGAAGATTCCCAGCCACTTTGTGGCAAAATTCCCGAGCAGATAATAACCGGTCTGGGACTGGCAGGATACCATAGACCAGACAACGATCCAGGTATTTACAAAAGCGGGAAGCCAGATACTGCCGGATACCTTATACAGTTTTCTGTTGATGAATGCGAAAACCGGCAGGTTGATCAGCATCGGCCAGGTAGAAATAAAGGCGATAGCAGGTGCACGCCCTACGCCGGTAGAGGCATACTCTGCGTAGACGGTTCCATAGCTGTAAGCAACCAGAATATAGATACCGATACCGGCGATGACCATCTGGAGCAAGGTGTTCCAGCCGTCGCCCATATCCTTCATGCGGCCGCCGTTGACCATCATAGCACTGACAACAAAGGAAGGCAGGACAAACAAGCTGTAACGCAGGCACAAAGTCCAATACTGCGGCAGCATGTCCTTCATACCATTATCCCAGAAGCGGAAATCCTGATGGAAGAAATATTTCATGGTGGCCAGCGCCAGGTAAGCATAGACGATCAGGACGCAGGACAGCAGGAAATAACGGGCAATTTTTTTGAGGGAGATGGTGAAATTCAGTTCTTTCAGCATGTTTTTGCCGGTCTGTTTCTTTGTCAGCACGGCAAAGACAGCCAGCACGATGGCCGACAGAACGGAGAGAATCCACATAAACCAGAGGTGGATATTTGCGGTAAAGTCCAGAGACAGGAAATGCTTTAAGAATTCATTCTTGAATCCCAGCATGGGACCCTTTGTGGCAACAAAATATTCCGCGATCATAGTGCTTACGATCAAAAGCACAGCCGCCAGCCAGAAAGTCCCACTCTTTTTGGTGGTGAAGGGTTCGCAGCATTCCATACGCAGTTCTGCGTATCTCTTCGTATGCAGCAGCATACCCGCCAAAGCAATGATGCTGACAAACAAAGCAAACATGGCCAGCAGATCCAGCGTTTCGCGGATCATAAAGGTACTGCTGTGTTCGGACATAGGTACCGTTGCCGGATCGGTAATGTTGCCGCAATTATACTGCAGAGTCTGCTCAAAATACTTGGCGATATAATGCATGGAGTCCTTGCTGAAGTAGTCCTTAGCATGACCGCCCAACTGATTGACGATGATTCTTGTGGTGCGGTTATCGATCGCACTTGCCAGCGCAGTGTCTGTTGTATAGGAAGCATCTTCCAGACCGCCCAGTTTTGTGCTGGCGGGAGTCTGTACGTTGGAAGTCTGATCCAGCGAATACCATGTTGCTGCGGTAAGCGGCTCCGCGCTCTGGAATTTTGCCATCATTTCTTCTTTGGAAAGATTCTGCTGACCCGTGCCGGCACGACCTTCATTAAAGGTGGAGATCATATAGCACATGTTGGTATTTGCTTCGCGCGTAACGGTGATACCGCCGACCGTTACTTCCTGTGCCTCGCTGCCCCAGTTACCGCCCAGGATAACAGCAGCTTTCATACGGGTAGTAAAGTATTGCTCTGCCTGTGCGGCCAGAACTTTATAGGCGCTCAATTCATTGGCATCCAGACGGGCCGCTGCCAGATCGTCCGCAGGCTGCTGGATTTCTTCTGCCGTGAATTTTTGCCCGAATGTATCATAGAGAATATTAATCTTAAGGTCATTGAGCGTGTACAGGCTGGAATCCATATCCACGGCTGCGGATGTGTTTTTGGAGCCTTGCGAGTGACCAATCATACCGATCCTGGTTTGGTCTACATAGTTGAGCGTGCGAACATATTGCAGCGCATCATACATACCAAAAGACGGGTCACTCATATCGGAAGTTTCGGACTCGCCTGAGCCGTAGGTAGAAACACTGAGCACGGCGAAACCTCTTTTTGCAAGTTCTTCCGCAAAGGGGTTTACGGTACTGTGGTTGCAGCTCAATCCGTGGGTAAAAATCACGCACGGAATATTACTTTCCGAGTTTGTATTTGTGGGTGTATACATGGTCGCCTGCATTACGGAACCACGCGAATCAATGTTCAATTCACTGATTTTCACACGCCCCCAATTACAGGCAAACATATAAGCAAAGAAGCTGAACAGAATTACCGCAGCAACGGAAATCCGGAAAATCCGTTTGCTGCCTTCAAGGGTTCTCAGGTCAAATTTTTCCTTCATAGGTATCCTTCTTTCTTTTGGCTCTTGTAGCGGGAATTTGTTGTAAGTCTTTTACCACCTTATTTCATAGTTATATATAACACCGATTTCCTACGGTGCAGTTTTACTCTTTGATCTGCGTGAGATGTCGCGATCATCCTCAGCTGTCAACAGAGATTTAGCCATACTCAAAAACGCAGATAGTCATTTTGCACGATTTTTTCTTGTCATTCTTGAATCTTTATGTTATTATTATACCACAAAAACGTATCAGGAAAAGCAAATGCTTTTCCTGTTATGGACATTTATTGACATTGTGGGAAGGTCGGACAAGATGCTTGCCAAATTTGAAAAGCGCGCCTATGCCGGCAGTGAGCGCGTCTGGGTGGGGAAATATCGCAACCTGCACAACATTGCGCACTGGCATATGGAGCACGAACTGATCGCCTGTGCAGAAGGCAGCGCCAAAGTGATGCTGGATGATACGACCTACCGCCTTGCGCCGAATCAGTGTGTTTTCTGCCAAAGCGGCAGCGTACATTCCATTGATGCCGACCCGGACAGTTTGTTGTACGTCTGCCTGTTTAATGAGAATATCTGCGCTTCTGTCACACAGGTATATCAGCCCGTTACGCCGCTTTTTCGGGACCGATACGGGGTTCTGCAAACGCTGTCTGATTTGCGGCACGAGCTTTCCGACCGACAGCTTTTTTTTGAAACAAAAGCCGACGCCATGATCACCGAGCTGGTGATTTCTGTTTTTCGCGGCGAACCCCTGACCGCCGCCGTCCACCAGACCAGCGAGGTCACCACACGCTACAAACAATTGCTGAACCGTATGGACAACGAGTATGACAGCCTGACCTTTCAGAATGCCGCTGCCTTTATGAATGTGTCCGAAGCCTATTTTTCCCGCTATTTCAAGCAGCAGAGCGGGATGACCTTCTCGCAGTATCTGAATGTTGTCCGCGTGGAAAAGGCGGTGCAGCTCATCAACGCCCACCCCGAACGCAAGCTGACCGACATCATGCTGTGCTGCGGCTTTAACACGATCCGCAACTTTAACCGCGCTTTTAAGGAGATCACCGGGTATTCCCCCCGCGGAATCCCCGTCGGCTATGTACTGAATACGCGCTCTGTCCCCACGGTGCAGGACACGTTTGACCCCACCTCCTCCGAGGCGGAGTTGGTAACGGAATGACCGCGGCGCCGCCCCCCGCGGGAATTGACAGGAAAACCGCAAAACGGTACAATGGTAGAAAAAGTTTCGGGTGCGGCGGGGTTTGGTGCTGCCGCAGACAGAAGGGAGGGGGATCTTTATGCGAAAGCAGCTGTCCGGCAGTGCGTTTGCCGCGCTGTGGAGAAAGATGTTTTCCAGCTACCTTATTATAATATCCCTCAGTTTCCTGGTTTACTCAGCCGCCGTGGTGGGCGAGTCCATCCTGTCCCTGCAAAAGGTGGAGAAGGAGCAGGGGCAGCTGTACGCGGGGGCGGTCGCTTCGCTGATCGATGAGCAGATCCTTACCACCAAAAGCCTTTCCACCGGCATTGATGTGATGGCGGACTTTAAGGACCTGTATTTTTCGCAGTTTACCGACCAACAGCTCAGTGCATTCCAAGGCTATCTGATCCGCAAGGCGCTGTCCCAGATACGCGCCTCCGCCAAGTACCAGAACATGCCGCAGATCGCGGTGTTTATAAACGGCAAAAAAGAGGTCTTTACCCATGACGACCTGCGGCTGCTCAGCCGGCCGTTTTCCGGCGCGGCAGCGGGGGAGAGCTTTTCCTACGGCACCCTCAGCGAGCTGCTGGAGCTTCCGGACGAGGACGCCGGAAAGTTCCGCGAAACAGGCTTTGTGTGCATGGTGCCGTATTCCTATTCCGGCGAGGACACAAACGGCACGATCGCAGCCGTGTACGATGCGGCGCGGTTTCAGCGCAATGTGGAGGCGCTGCTGGGCGGCGAGGCGTACTCTGTGACACTTTTGCAGAACGGGGTGCCGTTTTACCGCATCGGGCAGGAGACCGGGCCGACGTTTACGGCGGACGCTGCCAATATTGACGGGCTTAGCATTGCGCTGATCCTGCCGCAAAAAGACCTGTGGGCGAAGATCCTGCCCTCCGTGGCGCCGCCCCTGGGCGCGGCGTTTTTGCTGGGCGCGGCGTTTTTGGCGCTGGCGTATTTCTTTTCGACCAAATACTATGCGCCCATCGGGGAGATCGGGGAGCTTGTCGCCACGGGGCAGCAGGCTGCCGGGGCGGAGGACATTGTCTCGGGGGTCAAGACCCTGCTGGGCGAACGCGACGACTACCGCCAGAAGATCGAGTCCATCAGCCCCTTTGCCGAGCAGCGCATCCTGCGCGATTTCCTGACCGGCAACGCCCCCGCCGAATCGCTGAACGCACTGCGCAACCCGCCCGCCGCGCAGGACGGCTGGTATCAGATCGCCGTGATAAACATCGGCTGGCCCGCCGTGCAGCAGGGCGCGGGCGCGGCAGAAAAACAGGCCGTGCTGAACAAGACCCAGGCCGCGCTGGCAGCGGATTTCAGCAGCGACGACCTGCGCCTGTGGGGCTATGTAAGCAACGAATACCTGATCTATGTGATCCTGAATGCGGCGCAGGAGATCCCCCCGCGCAAGGTGTACGCTTTGCAGGAATGGCTGGAACAGAACCCGCCCGCGGGCGGCAGCCGGATCACCGTGGGCGCGGCCATCTGCCGCAAGGGCAGCGAACAGGTGCCCGCCGACTGTCAGCGCGCCGTAAAGGCGCTGAACGACGGTATCCTGATGTGCGGGCGCGGCGAAATTTACCTGGCCGAGGAGGCAGGGGAGAGCACGGTGCACGCCAATTATTACTTTCCCGCCGATCTGGACGTTACCATAAGCCACTGCCTGCGCCACAGGGAAGGCGAGCGCCTGCAGCACGTCCTGCACACGATCTACGAAAAGAACATCCTGCGCCCCAACATGGACGCCGAGACGGTCCGCAACCTCGTGGAGGAGCTGCGCGTGGCCGTTACCAGAGGTCTGCACGACGCAAAGGGCGCCGCCGCCCCCGTGAACCTGCCCAAGGTGGGCGAAGGCTCCACGCTGGAAGAGCTCTTTGCGCATTACGAGGACGTGCTGCTGGCACAGCTGCGCGAGGAAACGGCCGCGGCCGACCCGATGCAGAAGCTGTTTGACGAGGTGGACAGCCGCCTGTTTGACCCGACCCTGAGCCTGAAGGGGCTGGCGGCCCAGTTCGGCTACAGCGAAAAATACATCTTGCAGCTGTTCAAGAAAAAGTACGGCGAGACATTTTTGCAGTACCTGCAGCGCCGCCGCATAGAGAACGCCCGCACACTGCTGGCCGAGACCGACCTGAGCGTTGCCGAAATTTCCCGCCGCTGCGGCTACACCGGCGACCAATCCTTCCGCAGAAACTTTGTGCAGAGCACATCTTTGACGCCGGGCGAGTACCGTTCAAAAATGGCACTCAAAAAACAACGCAGTACCGACGATTAGAAAGAATAAACCTATCAATAATTCCTGCTGTTCAATTTTTGAATGGCGGGAATTTTTTTGTTCTGTACAAATTTCGAATTTTTTGTAGAATGAAATTAGTCAAACGGCCAAGCCGCAGGCAACGAAAAAGGCGGCATACTTTACAAAGCAAACGGAGGAATCGGCTATGAGCACAAAGACGCTTGGCAAAGCCAAGACGGCAGGCAGCGTCCCGCAGGAGGTTAAGCGCATCAGCCCTTTACAAAAGGCACTTCGCAGGGATAAATATCTGCTGCTTATGATCCTGCCCGTTATCATCTGGTATCTGATCTTCTGCTACCTGCCCATGGCGGGGCTGTGGATGTCCTTTACCGACTTTGTACCCGGCAAGGGGCTGGCGGGTCTGTTCACAGGAAAATTTGTAGGGCTGAAGTGGTTCCGCAAATTCTTTGAATCCCCCTACGCGTTCCGCCTTGTGCGCAACACCTTTTTGATGGCGTTCTACTCGCTGATCTTCGGGTTCCCCATCCCCATTATTTTTGCCATCTGCATCACCCAGATCAAGCGCAAGAGCCTGCGCCAGGCCGGGCAGGTGCTGACGTATCTGCCGTACTTTATCTCCACCGTGGTCGTCTGCGGCATGATCAACAACTTCCTGTCGCCCAGCACCGGCATCATCAACAAGATCATTCAGCTGTTCGGCGGGCAGCCCATCAACTTCTTGGGCCTGCCGGAGTGGTTCCGCACCATCTATGTGGTCAGCGGCTCCTGGCAGACCTTCGGCTTCAACTCCATCATCTTTGTGGCGGCCATCATGGCCATCCCGCAGGACCTGTACGAGGCCATGCGCGTGGACGGCGCCAACAAGCGCACGATCATCTGGCATCTGGTTTTGCCCAGCATCAAGCCCACCGTTGTGCTGCTGCTGATCATGGCCTGCGGCAACCTGATGAGCGTCGGTTTTGAAAAGGTCTTTCTGCTGTACAGCCCCGGCGTGTACGAGACGGCGGACGTTATTTCGACCTATGTGTATCGGCAGGGCATCGAGAGCAGCAGTTATTCCTACGCTGCGGCGGTGGGCCTGTTCAACTCGCTGGTGACCTTTGCCATTGTATTTTTGGCAAACCGCACCAGCCGCAAGCTGACCGACACCTCGGTCTGGTAATAGGGGAGGGTTTATCATGCAAAAATCTGTTTCCGCCGCGCCGAAGGTTCGGCACCCCAGTGAGTTCCGGCAGGAGGATTGGGGCGACAAAATTTTTGACATCATCGTCTGGCTGCTGGTCGCCGTTGCCGTGGTCTTTTGCGTGTACCCGTTTTTGTATGTGCTGTCCGTCTCGTTAAGTGACGGCGCAGCGGTCAACCGCGGGGACGTCTGGCTGCTGCCGGTCGGTTTTGACCTGAACGCCTTCAAGATGGTTCTGGGCTACAAGGAGTTGTGGACTTCCTACGGCAACACGGTCTTTTATACCGTGCTGGGCACCCTGTGCAACGTCGGGTTTTCCATTCTGGCGGCGTACCCCTTAAGCCGCAGACAGTTCTTTTTGCGCAAAAAGCTGAATTTCCTGCTTGCGTTCACGATGTATTTTTCCGGCGGGTTGATCCCCACCTACATGGTCGTGACCGGGCTGGGGCTGTACAACAGCCGTTGGGCGATGATCCTGCCCGTGCTGATCAGCGCGTACAACGTCATGATCCTGCGCAGCGCCTTTGAGGGCATCCCCGAAGAACTGTTTGAAAACGCAAATCTGGAGGGCGCAAACGACTTTGTCATGATGAGCAAGATCGCCGTTCCCCTGGCAAAGCCCACCTTGGCCGTGCTGTGTCTCTACTACGCCGTTGCGCGCTACAACGACTTTTTCACCGCGCTTTTGTATCTGGGCAAAAACAGGCTGCACCCGCTTACGCTTTTCCTGCGCAAAATTTTGCTGAGCGCCTCGCCGGAAATTCTGCAGCAGGCCGGCGGTATGCTGTCGGCGGACGCCGCCGCCCGCTCCACCATGCAGGTACAGTATGTCTGCATCGTGCTGGCGGTCATCCCCATCATGTGCGTTTGCCCCTTCGTGCAGAAATATCTGGTCAAGGGCACCATGCTCGGCGCCGTCAAGGGCTGAACCCCCCTGACAGCGGCGCAAAAATCTGGTACAATGGGTGTGCGCTATACACCCAAAAAGGATAAATTTGGGAGGTACATTATGAAAATGTCTCATCACAACCTGGTCAAGGCGACGGCGCTTGTCTGCGCGGCTGCCATGACGACGGCACTTGCCGGCTGCGGCGGCGGTTCTTCCGCGTCGTCTGCCGCGTCCACCCCTGCCTCGTCGGATTTCGTCTACGACGGCACCGGCCCCATCACCGACCGCGAGGGCGTTACGCTGACCGCGCTGGCGCAGGCATCCTATTACACCAACGTCGATCTTACCCAGGCAGAGATCGTAAAGCGCGTACAGCAGGGCGCGGGCGTTTCGGTGGATTACACGCTGATCAGCCCCACCAACTATGCCGACACCGTCAAGCCCATGCTGGCCGCCGGTTCCGACCTGCCCGACATCGTTCTGCTGCCCGACCTCGACCCCAACCAGAACTACATCAAGTCCGGCTTGTTTGAGCCGCTGGATACCCACTTTGACGAGATGCCCAACTTCTCGAAATGGCTGGACGCCAACCCCAGCGTCAAGGCATCGCTGACGGCCTCCGACGGGCATATCTACTATGTCTGCGGCACCAACGTTTCCGACACCTTCCAGCCCTGCATCATGTACAATATGAAGTGGCTCAAGGAGGCCGGCTTTGAGGAAGTTCCCTCCACGCTGGACGAATTTACCGAGCTGCTGCGTTACTACAAAGAGCACGACATGAACGGCAACGGCGACACGACCGATGAATATCCCATGAGCGTGCAGGCGAGTTTCCTGCAGAATATGTTCGGTCCCGCCTTTGGTCTGGATTTTGGTCTGGATAAGGCTCCCGGTTTCTATGTCACCGATGACGGCAAGGTCGCTTACTCTAAGGCCGAATCCCCCGAATACAAGGAATACCTGACCTACCTGAACAGTCTGTACAGCGAGGGTCTGCTGGACGTGGATTACACCACCTTGACCCGCGACCAGATTATTGCCCGCTTTGCCAACGACCAGACCGGCGTTACCTTCGACTGGGGCTGGCAGATGGATATGACCTACAGCGTCCAGCTGCCCTACTATGACGGCACCCCCGAAACCGGCGTTTCCGGCGCAAAGCCGCTGACCGGCACCCACGAGGGTTACTATGTGGCGCGCGACCCCATCGGCTACCTGTGGGGCGTTACCAAGGCATCCCCCAATCTGGATCTGGCCATCCGTTATCTGGACTACGCCTTCAGCGATGAAAACCAGGATATGTACTGCTGGGGCATCGAGGGCGAGAGCTTTGAAGTAGATGCCGACGGCAACCGCAAATTTACCGAAAAAGCCTCCGACAACAGCTGGCTGCAGCAGCTGGGCATCAACCCCGCGCAGGTCCTGCCCGCCCGCCAGTCCACCGAGGCCACCTATGCGCTGGTCACCGAATGGCACAAGGACGTTGACCAGGATCTGATCCAGTATATGCGCGCCCCGTGGCCGTTCATCTTTGCCGAGCCTGAGGAAGCCGAAGTGGTTTCGGATTATCTGGTTGATTTGACCACCTACGCCGACGAGATGAATGTCGCCTTTATTACCGGCACCAAACCCTTGAGCGAGTATGACAACTACCTGGAAACCCTCAAGAGTATGCATCTGAACGACCTTCTCAACGTGTACACGGCACAGTATGAGCGCTATAAGTCCGCCGGCAGCAACTGATCCAATTCCTTCTTTTTCTCCTAATACGTGTGTGGAAACTGCGGCAGGCCGGAAATCGGCTTGCCGTAGTTTCCCTTTTATAAGAGGTATAACGATGGCACAGACACTGAAAATTGAAAAATACTACCCCACACTGCCCGCCATGCAGAAAAAATATGACAAACTGGCGCGAAAAGACAGGTTCACGGGCACAACACAGGCGGACTTTGCGCAGTGGCGCGCCGAGGCCCGCGTCCGCCTGCGCGGCCTTTTGGGCATGGACTGCATGGAGCCTTGCGACCTGCAGCCCCAACTGCTGGAGCGTACAGACCTGCCGGGCGGCATTGTGCGGGAAAAAGTCCTGCTGCAAACCGAGCCGGACGTCTATATGCCGGTGTATATCCTGATACCGACCCAAAAAGCGGCGGATTACCGCGTGTTTTTGTGTCCTCCCGGCCACCAGGGCGCGGGCAAATACAGCGTGGCGGGCGACAGAACGGCGGATGTCGTTGCCGAGAGCATCGACTTTTTTAACTACGATTACGGCCTGCAGCTGGCACAGCGCGGCCACATCGCCCTTTGCCCCGATTGCCGCGGCTTTGGCGAGCGCCGCGACCCCGACAAGCAGAGCGACCGCCCCGAGGATGTTATCTCCGGCACCTGCTACCAGCTGGCGCACATGGCCGAGCCTTTGGGCATGACGGTCATCGGTATGCTGGTGTGGGACCTGCAGCGGCTCATCGACTATGCGGCGCAGCGCGGGGATTGGCCGATGGAGCGGCTGTCCTGCCTGGGGTTTTCCGGCGGCGGTATGCAGACGCTCTGGCTGTCGGCGCTGGATGACCGCGTGCAGCTGGCGGTCATCAGCGGGTATCTGTACGGGTACAGGGATTCCCTTTTGACGCTGTGCGGGAACTGCTCCTGCAATTATGTGCCGAAACTGTGGCTGCACTACGACATGGGGGATATCGCCTCGCTGATCGCCCCGCGCCCGCTGGTCATACAAAGCTGCCGCGGCGACCACCTGAACGGCCCGCGCGGGCTGCAAAACGTTATGGAGCAGGTGGCGGAAATTCAAAAGGTGTATGCGCTGTACCACGCCGAGGGCCGCCTGCGCCATGACATCTGCGAGGGGGAACACCACTTTGACAGCACGCATATTTTTGAGTCCATCGACGCCGTGCTGTGCGCCCCGCGCAGGACAGTCGTGGTGGCAGCGGACGGCAGCGGCGATTTTGCCACCCTGACCGAGGCGGTACAGGCGCAGCAGGCCGCCCCCGCAGAGCCTGTGCGGTTTTACCTGAAAAAGGGGGTCTATCGCGAGCGCCCGTTTATCGAGCTGGACAACTACTGCATCGAGGGCGAAAGCCGCACCGAAACGGTTCTGACCGCCGGTGTCGGCGGCTTTGACCCCTGGCCGGGGGAGGCCAAGACGGGGACTTTCCGCAGCCAGACCCTGTTTTTGGGCGGCAGACACGCCGAGGTGCGCACCCTGACCGTTGCCAACACAGCCGGGGACGGTGCCAGGGCAGGGCAGGCCGTGGCGGTTTACGCCGACGCGGCCGAGGTGTATATGGAAAACGTGACGCTGCTGGGCAATCAGGACACCCTGTTTACCGCGCCCCTGCCGGAAAAAGAGCGCGAGCCCAACGGGTTCCGCGGCCCGCGGCAGGACGCACCGCGCCTGGACACCCGCCAATACTACCTGAATTGCACGATACAAGGCAACATTGACTTTATTTTCGGCGGTGCCAACGCCGTGTTTGACCGCTGCCGTATCGTGCCGAAAGCCCACAAGAACGTTGTAAGCTATATTGCGGCCCCCTCGACCCCCGCCGGAAAGCCCGGCTATATCTTTACCCGCTGCACCGTGCAGGGAGATTGCCCCAAAGGCTCGGTCTATCTGGGGCGGCCCTGGCGGCAGGACGCCGCCTGCTACTGGATGGACTGCACCCTGAGCGAGGAGATCGCGCCCGCAGGCTGGGACAACTGGAATGACCCCGCAAACGAAAAGACCGCCCGCTTCGGAGAGTACCACAGCAACGGCGGCGCGGCGGTGCGCGCCTTCGGCAGTGTGGACGACGCGGAGGAATACCGCAGACAGTGCAGCAACCTGGCCGCGCTGCGGGGGTTGTTTCGGGTGAAGGGATAAGGCGAAAGGGGGCAGCACGACACAACAAGGCAAGCGCCGTTGCAGCCGATACGGTCCTACTTGACGCAATTTCGCTAAAGGCGAGTTTAGCGAAATGCGGGGTGGGGGCGGGCAGCGGGTGCAACCGCAACCCGCGTTGTCACATTGTAGGGGCGAGCATGGCTCGCCCGTGCGGGTTCCCCGTTGGGTTGATTTGTCGGGTTGGCTGCGGCGGGCGGTCGATGACCGCCCCTACAAATGACCCGTTTGGTTCGCATTGCCGCCATGTTGCGGGCGGCGAAAAAGCCTTCCCCTTTTGGGGGGAAGGTGGCGCGCCTGCGCGCCGGATGAGGGGGAAGTGTCCGGAAGGTGCCCCCTCATCAGTCACCTGCGGTGACAGCTTCCCCCAGAGGGGGAAGCCATACAGGCGGTTTCCCCGTTAGGTTCGCGTTGTCGCAAAGCAGCAAGGAGGGGTCAAGACCCCTCCCTACGGAACAGAGCCATAACGGTCGTTGACTTCACAAGCCACGTTGTAGGGGCGAGCATTGCTCGCCCGTGCCGTTTCCCCGTTTGGTTCGCGTTGCCGCAAAGTCGCGGGCGGCATATATGCCGCCCCTACGGGTGGTGTTATTTTGTTGGCGCTCTTTTCGTAAGGATTCGGCGTTTTCGGCGGGTTTGTAGGGGACGCATATATGCGTCCCGTGCCGTTTCCCCGTTAGGTTCGCGTTGCCGCGATGTTGCGGGCGGGGCATCCCCCGCCCCTACCGCGATGGTATTCCAAACGTGCGCGCTTAGCGCGCACACCATATTTTTTATCTATTATCTTTTATCTATTATCTAAAAACACCCCCCGCCTGTTTCGGTACAGGCGAGGGGTGTTCTATTTATAATAAGGTGGGCGCTTTCAGGCAAGCAGCGATTCCACGGCGGCCATGATCTGCCGGGCGATGATCAGCTGCGCGGGGGCGCTGGGGTGGACACGGTCCCAGGTGATGCAGCCGGGGTAGAAATGCTGCAAAAGCGCCGCAAAGGCGTCCTGCAGGTCAACAAACGGGATGTCGTTTTCGGCGGCGACGGTGCGCATCAGGGCGCGGTATACGTCCATCTGCGCGCGCATAGGGTCCTGCCCGTTCGGCTCGAAATAAAACGGCGAGACAAACAGCAGCTTGCGCGCGGGCACGGTGCGGCGCACCATCTCGCGCAGGTTGGCGGCGTACTCGTCCGGCAGGACGTGAATTTCCGTGCGGTAGGGGCTGTCGAACTGCCGCCATACATCGTTGATGCCGATCAGCACCACCACGATGTCGGGTTCCAGCGCGTCGCAGTCGGTATCCCAGCGCGCCAGCAGGTCGCGGGAGGTTTCGCCGTCGGTGCCCATGTTCACGACGCGCAGCTTCCATGCGGGGTGATCCACCTGCGCCATGGCGTCAAACAGGTTGACATAGCCGTTGCCCAGCGCGCCGGGCAGACCCTCCCCCACGGGGCGGGCGCGGCCGCAATCGGTAATGGAATCCCCCAAAATCACCAGTTTTTTTACAGGCATGATGCACTCTCCTTTAAGAAGTAGCGGCCGGATCGCCGCCGTTTTGGGCGCAGTAGTCGCGCGGGGCCATGCCCACCGTGCGGACAAATGCGCGTTTGAACGAATACTCGCTGTCGTAGCCGACAGCCTCGGCAATTTGCGCCGGGCAGTAGCCTTGGATCAGCAACAGCTCCTGCGCGCGCGCAATGCGCTTTTGGGTTATGTAGTGGTAGAAGTTCTCCCCCGCCGATTTCTTGAAAATGCGCGAGACGCTCGCCGTCGAGACGGAGAACTCGTCACCCAGCTGTTTCAGCGACAGCTCGGGGTCGAAAATGTGCGTGTTTACGTACTCTACCAGAGAACGGTTGACATTGTCGGCGGCGGATTCCTTGCGGCGGGCGGCCTCGGCGCAGAGGATCTCGGCGGTCTTTTCCGCCGTGGCGAACACCGTTTCCAGACGCTGGGCGGGGTGCGGTTCGCGGAATTCCGCCAGCAGCTCGGGCGCAAGCTCCATCGAGACCGCCGTGCGGTGCAAGTCCTCGGTCAGCAGCAGGGAGATGCGCGACACCAGGGGGGCGCTGAGGTGCAGGCGGCGGTTTTCCTCGTACAAATGGTGCAGGATGGAGCGCACCTGAATGATGTTGCCGTCCTGCACGGCAGTCATCAGGCGGCTTTCCCACTCGATGGGGTAGTAGTATTCCATCTGCGGCTGCGCATACACGACGGTGTGGTGCCCCGTGTCGGTTTGCATCGTTTCGGCCGCCGCCTGATACGACGTGCTGATACCCGCCAGCCCGCGGCAGGGTCTGCCGACAAAGGCGCGGCATTCAATGTCCTGCTCGGCCAGGGCGGCGTGCACGGTTTCGGCAATTGCCATCAGCGCATCGCGGTCGGGCATGGCGGGAAATTCAATGATGACGGCGGTGTTGCCGTCCACCTGCTCGACCAGCTCGCAGTGGTTCTGCTCCTGGCAGAGTTTTTCGACGATGTGCTGTAAAATTACGATGTAGCGGGCGTTTTCCTGCGCTTGTTCGTCCGGGCTTTCGCGGTTGTCCTTGATGCGCTGCAATACCAGCACCGCGTAGACGAAGTTTTCGGTAAACAGGTTGTCGCTGCCCTGCATCAGGCGGGCGACATCCTCGTTAAAATAGCCGCGCAGCAGCTGCACGACCTGCTGTCGGTTCAGCGTCTGCCGGTAGGAGGTCACCATCTTTTTCAGCGATTCGTTGTCGGCAAACAGGTTGTCGATGCAGAAGGCGATGGTGTCCATATCGCCGCTTTGCGAGTTGACGCCGGTCTTGGCGGTCAGCATACGCATCAGGCGGTTCACGGGGGAATACTGCATTTTGGCCAGCGCATACGCCAGCAGCATACTGAGCACCGCCACGCCGGAGATCAGCAGGTAGCCGCCCGCGCCCTGCATAAAGGGCATACGCTGGTTTTCAAAGGAAATCTCGTAGTTCAGCAGCATATTGCGGCTGGCGACCTGCATGGTGACGATATCGTCGGGGTCAGGCTCGGCAAGGGTAAGCTGCATACGGGTGTCCCCCGCCGCGTTGGCAATGCGCACGGCGCAGACCTGCGCGCCCGAGATCTGCTGCAGCTGCCGCGCAATGACCGACTTGTCCAGATAGATGACGGCGATGGCGCGCGGGGAGTCCAGAATGTCGAGCTGACTGACATAGACCAGCGTATCCGGCGTGGTTTCGGCAAAATCCTCCGCGTACAGCTTGGAGAAGCCGCCCGTCATGCCCAGCACATCGTCGAGAAAATCCTCGGTTTCGACAAGGTGGCGGCGCTGCAGAAAGGTCTGGTATGCTTTTAAGTCAAACCAGCCCTGCGGCGTGATGACGGTGTCCTTGCGCGGGTAGATCACGCCGATATCCTGCACGACGGTGCTGCTGAGGCATACGTTTTGCAGCGTCTGGGAGATCTCCTGCCGGCTGACAAGGTCAAAATCGGCATCGAACACGTCGGTGTCGGACTTGTATTTTTCGACCCACGAGGAGTTGTTCAGTAGCTCGCCCACCGAGCCGGCGGACTTCCACATATCGTCCAGCTGTGTACTGATTTTTTCTGTCTGCAAAGCCCGCTGTTGTTCGGCGGCGCGGGCGCGCTCCATGTTGGTCGTGCGGGCCAGCAGCAGGATGCTGATAAAGATCATGGCGGCAAAAATGGCCGCGTAGGTCAGAAAATAGCGCTGAAAACTCTTGGAGTGCAAAACCGAACGTTGCATAAAGGGGGTTCCTTTCCGAGAATGAGCTGATTTAGACACTATGCCCAGTATACCACAGCGGCGCGGCGTTTTCTACCCCGACAAACGCCGAAAAGGCCGCGCAGTGTTGCCTTAAAATTTCTGCGCGGCCTTCTATAAGCGTTATTTCAGACCCGATGTGGTGGAGATACCGCCCAGGATCTGTTTTTGTGCCAAAAAGAAGATGATGACCAGCGGCAGGGTAAACAGCGCGCTGGCGGCCATCAGCAAATCCCATTCGTTCTGGGTGCCGGTCAGGAACATCTGCAGGCCGATGGAAAGGGTGTATTTTTCGCTGCGCTGCAAAAACAGCAGCGGGCCGTTCAAATCGTTCCAGCAGCCCATAAAGACCAGCACGGCAATGGTGGTCAGCACGGGTTTGCACATCGGGTAGACGATGGTGTACAAAATGCGCAGCTCACCCGCGCCGTCGATGCGCGCCGCCTCAATGACGCTGTCGGGCAGACCCTTGACGAACTGGCGCGTCAGGTAGATATAGTACGCCCAGCCGAAAAAGGACGGCAGTGTCAGCGGCACAAAGGTGTTGACAAGACCCAGCTTCGCCCATGTGGCAAACATGGGGATCTGTGTGACCTGCCACGGGATCATCATGGTGGCAAGAATGATCGGGAAGGCGTACTTGGCGCCCTTCCATGGCACCTTGGTCAGCGAGTAGGCGATCATCGGCGCCGAGAACAGCTGCCCCAGAACCGGCAGCAGAGAGATGATCAGCGTGTTGCGCACATAGCTGAACATCGGCATACGCTTAAAAATTTCGGCAAAGTTTTCCCAGTGTGCGGGGTTGGGGATCCACTGCGGCGGGTTGATAAAGATGACATCGCGGCCTTTCAGGGCGGTGGTGACCATCCAGAAAAACGGCATGAAGAAGATAAAGGCCAAAAAGATCAGCACGGCATAGCGCAGGGTCTGCTTGCCGTATCTTACCCACTTCGGCGAAATCAGGGTTTGTTTTTCGTGCATCTGTGTCCGCCTCCTTACTCAACGTCGTAGTTTACGTGCTTTTCCATGACGCGCAACGCGACAAACGATACCACCATGACCACCACAAACAGCACAAGCGCCATGGCGCTGGCATAGCCCATCTTTAAGTAGGTAAAGCCCTGCTGGTACAGGTACAGCGAGTAGAACATCAGGGAGTTTTGCGGCCCGCCCGGCGTCAGCACGTTGGACTGCGACACGCTGCCGAACACAAACGCCTGCGTAAAATACTGGAACGAGCTGATAAGACCCATGATGGTGGTAAACTGGATCGTGGGGGAAATGTACGGGACGGTGATCCTCCAGAACTTTTTCCACGCCGAGGCACCGTCCAGATCGGCCGCCTCGTAGAAGGTGGGCGGCACGCTTTGCAGCGCCGACAGGAAGATGATCATCGTGCCGCCGCAGCGCCAGACGTCCATTAAAATCAGGGACAGCTTGGTAAAGCGCGGGTCGCTGAGCCACGCGGGGCCGCGTATGCCGAAAGCCCCCAGCGCCATATTCAGGATGCCGTATTCGGGGTTGAGCACCCACATAAACAGCATGGCGCTGGCCACGACCGGCACGACGGTGGGCAGGTAGAAGATGGTGCGGAAGATCGGCAGACCCTTGACCTTCTGGTTCAGGAGCAGTGCCAGGGCCAGCGAGATGATGATGCTCACCGGCAGGCCGACAACGGTGATGTAGGCGGTGTTCAGCAGGGATTTCCAGATCATCTTATCCGCGAAAATGTCCAGATAGTTTTTTACGCCGATCCATTTCGGGGCGGTAAAAATGCTGTAATCGGTAAAGCTGTAATAGACGGCGGCGCAGATCGGATATACGCTAAAGGCCAAAAAGCCGATCAGCCACGGAGACAGAAAGAGAAGCCCGATCCAAAAAAATCTTCGTTCCCGTTTGCTCATTCCGGCTTTTTTGCCGTTTTTTGCCTTGCTGCCTGTTTTCAATAGGGGGCCTCCTTTGCGTTTTGTCCCTGCGGCCAAGACGGCAGGAGCCGACCGAAAGCTCGGTCAGCCCCTGCCGGGTTCCTCAGCCTTGCAGCGGGTTTGGCTGTATCAGCCGACCAGCTGGGAAACCTGATCCTGCACCTTCTGTGCGGCTTCCTCCACGCTGATGTTGCCCATCAGGGCCTCGTTCATCTCAGTGCTGATGATGTTCAGGTACTCGCCGATGTAGCTGACCATGGGGAAGTGGGTCAGGTTCTCGTTCAGCAGGACGGTCGCGTTCTTCTTGACGTTTTCGCTGACGTCCAGGTCGTTGATGACGTGGTTCAGGGCGCTCTTACGGGGCAGGAAGGTGCCGTGGTTGTGGTCGCCCTCCGCCAGGAATTTCATGTTTTCTTCGCCGGTCAGGCTGGCCATGACCTTCCAGGTGGCTTCGGGGTTCTCGGTGTGGGCGTTCATTTCCCAAACGCCGCAGGTCAGCATCTGGGCACCCTGCACGCCCTCCGGGTACGGCATGGGAGCCATGGCCCACTCGACGTCCTTGCCGTATTCTTCCATGTCGGCCAGCGCGCTGTCGGGCAGCCAGCGCATGGCGACTTTGCCCTTGAACAGGGCGTCCTCGGGGGTGCCGGGGGTGCCGAAGCTGTCAACAAAGCGGCGGACGTTGTCATAGCCGTATTTGTTCAGGATAGCGCTCTGGAACTTGTAGGCTTCCAGCTGCTGTTTGTTGGTAAAGTCGGGGGTGTCGCCGTCCATCCAGGTGCCGCCGAAGGCTGCGGGCCACAGGATGGTGTCCAGCCAGTAGTAGTCGGGGACAAGGCCCATCTGCACGATGTTGCCCGCGTCGTCCAGCTTGGTGCAGTCCATGGCGCACTGCAGCAGCTCCTCGGTGTTGGCGGGGAAATGATCCCAGCCGGCCTCAGCCAGCAGGTCGGGGCGGTAGACCATGAAGGTGGTGCTCATGCTGTACGGGATGGAATAGATGTGGTCATTGTAGGTGCAAAGACCCCATGTTGCATCGACGAAGTCGGCCTTGTTCCAGTCGGCGTCGTTGTTGACGAAGTCGGTCAGGTCATACAAAGCGCCCTTGTCGGACCATGCGGGGGCGTTGTTCCAGTAGTTCATAAAGATGTCGGGGGTGCTGCCGGTGGCGATGGTGGTCAGGATAACGTCCACGGACTTGGCGCCGGCGACCTCAACGGTGATGTTGTCGGTGTTTTCGGCGTTGAACTTTTCCGCCCAGCGCAAAAGACGCTGGTGCATGCAGGTTTCCTCACTGTCCTCGGGCTGCAGGTGCCAGACGGTGACGGTGGTGGGCTTTGCGCTGCTGCTTGCGGGGGTGGAAGAGGCTGCGCCGCCGTTATCGGCCGCGGCGGAGGAAGAGGCTGCGCCGCCGCACGCTGCCAGAGACAGCGCCAGGGAAGCGGCTGTGAGGGATGCGATGAGTCGTTTCATAGTGGTTCTCCTTCTTTGTTTGTTTTTTTCGGCAAACCCGAACGCGGTCGGTTTGCCTTTCGCTGATTTCACTATACCCCCTGCCGGCGGCAATTTCAATCAACAATACTTTCCGGGCAAGGTGCAAAATTCACCTGCGTATTTTGGACGTATCTACGGTGTTTTAACAATAATTTTGCAAAAACAAACAGTTTTTTTGCGGGTTTTTCGGGGGGGGTGTTGCCCGTTGGGTTTGCGTTGGCGTAAGGTCGCGGGCGGGGCATGCCCCGCCCCTACGGAGTACCCGTAAAATTGCCATTGCCGTAAAGCAGCAAGGAGGGGTCAAGACCCCTCCCTACGATACCGAGCCGTAATGTTGTTGGATTCGTTGGCTTGCGGGCGGGGCATGCCCCGCCCCTACCGTAATGTTTTCGGAACCGTAAGGTTGCGCGCGCCTATTAAAAAAAATGTGCGCGCTTAGCGCGCACACCATAATTTTTATCTTTTATCTTTTATCTTTGTAATTGCCGCGCCGCGGCGATCACGCGTGCTGCGCACTGCTGCAAAGCGGCGCGGGGCAGTTTACCCGCCCGCACGGCGTCCAGCAGCTCGTCATAGTCGCGCCGGCAGCCGGGCATCAGCAGCTCGTTGCCCGCCAGCATACAGCCCACGGCGGTGCAGCGGCGGCTGCCGGTGGAATCCCAGTCGGTCATCAAAACACCGCGGTAGCCCCATTCTTCCCGCGCAAGGACGGTGCACAGCGCATAGCTGTTGGCGGCGTGCACGCCGTTGACAAGGTTGTACGCCGTCATCACGGCGGCGGGCGGGGTCGGGCTGCGCAGGGCGATCTCAAACCCTTTCAGGTACAGCTCGCGCAGGGCGCGTTCGGACACGATGCTGTTCAGCTCCACGCGGTCGTTCTCGCGGTTGTTGCAGGCAAAATGCTTGACGGTCGTCCCCCGCCCCGGCACCGACTGCACGCCCGCGGTCATGGCGGCGGCCATCCTGCCCGAAAGCAGCGGGTCCTCGGAGAAATACTCGAAATTGCGCCCGCACAGGGGGTCGCGGTGCAGGTTCATGCCGGGCGCCAGCCACAGCGCCACGCGGTAGACCTCCATCTCCCGCCCGACGGCACGGCCGACCGCCTCCAGCAAAGCGGTATCCCAGCTTTGCGCCAGCATCGTGCCGATGGGAAACGCCGTGCAGAACTGGTAGAATTTTTGGCCATCCGGCTCGGGGCAGTCCTGCGCGAGGTAGCCGCTTTCAAAGCAGCGCTCCAACGGCAGGGGGATCAAACGGCCGTCCCGCATAAAATATTCGCGGCTGACGCGCAGCCCTGCCGGGCCGTCCGCTAAAATCAGCGGCGGTACGCCGTCTTTTTCCAGCACGGCGGAAGTTACCCCCGCCGCGCCGGGCAGGTAGGTGTCGGCAACGCCCGTCAGCGGGCCGTCCTGCTGCTGCGGCTGCCATTGCCCGATGCACAGCTGCACCAGCGTTTCCTCGGGCAGGGTGTCCGCCAGTTTTTGCGCCTGACGGAAAGCGGCATCGGGCTGCGGTGCGGGGTCTGCCTGCGGCGCGGGCAGCACGGGTTCCAGCCGCGGCAGGTTGTTGCGGCGGGCGTAGTTGGCCAGCGCGGCGCGGCGGTCTAAATCGGCCTTTGTGTCGGGGTGCAGGGTTTCGGGGTGGATATCCGGCCAAAGGCGCGCGGTGGTTTTCTGCACGGCGGTGCGCCCCACGTGCAGGACCGCCGTCGGCTTGCTTTGCGCCAGCGACGCGCCGACCCACAGGTAATAGTCCCCCGCGTTCCACTGCCAGCAGCCGGTTTCGGGGTCGTAGGCGCAAAGGGATTCCAGCGGGATGCGCAGTTCCAGACGCTGTGCCGCGCCCGGCTGCAGGCAGTCGGTTTTGGCAAAGGCGACCAGACGGCGGTATTCCCTGTCCTGCCCGCCGCGCGGACAGGTGGCGTAGACCTGCACGGTTTCCCGCCCGGCGTGCCGCAGGCCTGTGTTTGTCACCTGAACGGGCAGCCGCAGGGCGTCGCCGTCCTGCACCAAAGGCAGCGGGCGGATAAAAAACTCGGTGTAGGAAAGCCCCGCGCCGAAACCGTACCGCACCGGCACCGAGAAGGTATCAAAGTAGCGGTAGCCGACATAGATCCCCTCGCGGTAGGTCAGCGTCAGCGGTTCGTCGCCGCCTGTTTTGGCGCAGGGGTAGTCGGCATAGCGGTAGGCCCAGCTGTCGGTCAGCTTGCCGCTGGGGTTCACCCGCCCGCACAGCACGTCCGCCAAGGCGCTGCCACCCTCCATGCCGGGTTGGGAGAGCAGCACCACGGCGCGCACACCGTCCAGCCCGTCCAGCGGCGACAAGTCCATGACGCCGCCGATGTTCAGCACCAGAATGACCGGCTTGCCGAACCCGCACAAAATGCGCAGGTCGCGGCGCTCGGCGTCCGAAAGGCAGAAGTCCCCCGCGTCGGGTGTGCGGTCGAACCCCTCGCCCGAAGTGCGGCTTACCACGTACAGCGCGGCGTCGCAGTCGGTTTTTTCGGGCGGCGGCAGGGCGGGGCTGCGGAAGGGCGTGCGGATGTAGGCGGCGAAAAAGTGCGGTTCTTCGCCTGTTTTCAGCTTATTGCGGATACAGTCCCGCCAAGCGGCGCGCGCGGCAGAAAAGACATCGGCGGCGCGGCGCAGCCAGGCACGGTTTGTCACGGTAAAGCCGGCCCGCTGCAGCCCGTCGTAAATTTCCACGGCGGGGCGGGCGTTCACGTCGCCGGAGCCTGTGCCGCCCTTGACCATCTGCAGCGCGCCCGCGCCGTACAGCGCCAGACGGCTGCCGACAGCCAGCGGCAGGACGCTGCCCTCGTTTTGCAAAAGCACGATGCTTTCGGCGGCGGCGCGGCGCGCCAAGGCACGGTGTGCCGCCTCATAGGCGCGCGGGCGGGTGTCGGGCATGCCCGCGAGCGGCGGGGCGTTTTGCGCGTTCATACACAGCCCCCCGCGGTATTTTGGGCGGCAAAGTCCCGCAAAAGGACGTTCTGCCCCCCGCAAAGGCGGGAATGTTCCGCCGCCATGGCCATAATGTGGCTGTCCACCGATACATCGATGGAGGTTTTTGGGGCGGTGCCCCCGTCCGCCAGCATCTCGACAAAGGCGTCCATCATGCGGTCGTCGCCGCCGCCGTGCCCGGCAAACTTGTCCCTGATTTTTTCCAGATTCAGCACTTCCTCGGCCGCGCCGAAGCGGCGCACCATGATGCGGTTGTTCAGCATGTCGATCTCCAGTTCGCCCAGCGAGCCCATCGCGCGCAGGCTGCGGCAGCACTCGGCGGTGAAGGCGGTGACGGTAAAGGTCGCGCAGACGCCGTTTTCAAACGCCATGCTCACGCACTGGTGGTCGGCCACGTCGTTGTCACAGGCGTAGACACAGCGGCCGTAGGGGCCTTCGGCCAGTGCGCGGGTGATGCTCTGCTCGGTCGGGTGGTCGTCCAGCACCGAACAGGGCCAGTCGGTGTTGCCGTGCAGCACGCCGGTTTTTTCGTTTTCCAGATAGATGCGGCGCGCGCTGTACGGGCAGCTGCGCTCGATCGCGCAGTGCAGGCAGCGGTCGGCGGCACCCGTCGGCGCGTTTTTGCCCGTAAAGACCGACAGCCCGCCCACCGAGGACAGACTTTCGCAGGGGGCGTCGGCCAGCCAGCGCAGAATATCCATGTCGTGGCAGCTCTTGGCTAAGATCATCGGGCTGGTTTCCTCGGCGCGGCGCCAGTTTCCGCGCACATAGCTGTGGGCAAAATGCCAGTAGGCGACGTTTTCAATTAAATCCATGTGGATCAGTTTTCCGATGGCACCCTGCTGCAAAAGCTGCTTTACGGCAGAGAAAATCTCGGTATAGCGCAAAACATGTGCGACCGCCACCACGCGCCCGCAGCGGTGCGCGGCGTCGCGCAGGGCAATACACTCCTGTACATCGGGGGAAATGGGCTTTTCCAGCAGCAGGTGGTAGCCCTTTTCCAGCGCGGGCAGGGCGTGTGCGATGTGCTGGCGGTCCTGCGTGGCGATGACGGCCACGTCCGCCAGACGCGGCTGCTGCAGCAGCGTTTCCATATCGGGGTAACAGGCGCTGTCCGGCAAATGGAACCGTTCTTTCGCGGCGGCGCGCTTTTCGGGGTCGGGGTCGGCCACGGCGACCACCGTCACATTTTGCGGGTGGCGGTAGGCGTAGGACGCGTACACCTCATACCCGCGCACACCCAGACCGCCGATGACCATCGTGATAGGCTTTTTCATGGAAAATATCCTCCTTAAATTTTGCAGGCGGAAACGCAATCGCTCCACGCGCCGATTCCGTAAAAGCGCCCCTCCTCGTCGGAGAGTACGCGCAGTTTTTCTTCCCGCACCAGCGCCAGCACCGCGGTGTCCCCGCCGCGCAGACGTTCCAGCTTGCGGAGTGTCGTCTCGTACCGGCCGTCCAGCCCCGAAAGCCGCAGGTCGATAATCTCATAGCCGAAGGGCTTGTTGACCTGCTCCCACAGGGCTTCCCACGCAAGGCGGCAGCGGGCAATTTCCGCGCGGCAGTCCTGCGCCAAAGCGATGCCCTGCCCTGCCGTTTCGGCGCGCAGGGCGGGCAGGTTTTCGCGCCAGCGGCACTTGGCGGCCATCAGGCGGGCAAACGCCTCATAAAAGCGGTAGAGCTTTTCAAAGGCGGGGGTTTGGCCGCGGAAGGCGGCAAACTGTTCGGCCAGGTCGGCGTAAAAACCGCTGAAACACATACCCTGCGTGTCCCGCGCGTACAGCGGGATCAGCGGGTCCTCGTACAGCAGGAACTTAGACACATTGACGGGGTTTTCGTTGCGGGATACAACGCCCGGGGGCGTGTTGAACTGCGACATCAGCGCAAACGGCGCGGCGGGTTCGCCCGTGCAGGCAAGAAAACGCGCGTCCAGCCAAGCGGTGTCGGTTGCGCCGGTGTAGTTGTATTCGGCGTAGAGCTGCATGCCGTACAATGCCGCCAGCAGGCTGCACTCGGCGCCGTTGTCGCCCCAAGCGGTGCCCACCACGGTGTCCACGCCGTTTTTCTCGCAGGCACGCAGGGCGGGTATACTTGCCCGGCGCATCTTGTCCTGCGCGGGCGCGGGGCCGATCCACGTCCACAGCCCGCCCGCAAACATCGTTTCGCCGCCGAATTGTCGGTGCAGGCGCAGCATACGGTCGTAATCCTGCCCGTCCTCGTGGAAGTAATCCCAGTATACCAGCGACACCCCCTCGCAGACGGAGCGCACGACCTCCTCGGGGATGGGGTCGACGGCGTTGTAATATTCCCCCGTGGGCGAGGCCGCGCACAGGTACATATCACTCCAGATCATGGGGGAAAAGCCGTGGCGGCGCGCGATGTCGCGCACTTTTTCCAGGTGGCGGGCCATCAGCCTGTGGGCGGGTTCGATGCCGTGGCGCAGCCGATAGTTGCCCAGCCCCAGCATCCACGCCTCGTCCATGCCGATATGGATACGGCGGCTGCGGAACGCGGCGCGCAAAGCGGTGATCATATCCTCGATCCAGGCGTAGGTTTTCGGCTCGTCCACCATCAGGATATCCTCGGTGTCGCGGGTGTCGGGGTCGATCTGCGGCCAGTGCAGCGCGCGTTCCAGATGCGCCAGCGTCTGGATGCAGGGCACCATCTCAATGCCCAGCGCCGCCGCGTAGGCGTCCAGCTGTTGCAATTCCTGCGTGGTGTACCGCCCGCGCAGATACCCGAAATAGGGGCGGTTTTTGATCTCGTAGGTGTCCTCGGTGTACAGCATCAGGGTGTCCAGCCCCATCAGCGCCATCTTGCGCAAAATCATGCGGATGCTTTCGGGGCGCAGCACCCCATTGCGGGAGCAGTCCAGCATCACGCCGTCATGCTTGAACACCGGCGGGCGTTCGGGGCAGTCGGGGGCGGTCTGCGGCGTTTTCAGCAGCGAAAGGGCGCGGAAAAACTGCACGGGGCGGTCATATTCGACCCGCAGCGCGTCGGGCAGGTGCTGCACACGGTAGTGTTCGGCGCGTCGGGCGTACAGCGGCAGACCCGCCGCATCCAGGCAAAAGCCCTCGTTTTCGCAGAGCTGCGCAAGACCCTCGCGCAATTCTTCGGGGATATCGCAGGGGCAAACGGCAATTTGTTTCATCGGTAATACTCCTTCAATTCGTCTTTCAGGATGCCGGCGTACAGGCCCGCCGTGATCTCCGCCACCGTCCAGCCGGACTCGATTGCCCACGGGCCCCAGCCCACGTCGTTCGGCAGACCGAACACTTCCATTCTGTCCACGTCATAGCCGCGCGCCCACGCGCCGTCCAGCTTCGGGTCGCCGCTGCGTATCTGGCAGCGCCGCAAAAAGTCGGCATGGCGGCAGAACAGGCGGTAGAATTCCTCGTCCCCCGCCACGAAATAGGCCTGCATCAGACCCAGCGGCACCCAGTTGTTGCTGTACAGCAGATCGACCACGGGGTCGCCGTTGCGGCTCAGCAGCGAACATTCGCCGCCGTCCTGACGGCTGCAGGCGGCGGAATAATCGCTGTCCCATTCCAGATATCCGCCCGAGGGGTGGCGCATCTTTTCCAGATCGTGCACAAGGGTGTACAGCAGGGCCTTGTCCTCGGCCTTGCCGGTGGCGTAGTACAGCCACGCCGTCGGCAGCAGCAGGCGGCAAAGCTCCTCGGTTTCGCTCTGTTCGCGCACGGTGTGGGGGTAGGCGCGCCAGATGCTGCGCATACCGCACTCCCCTACCGTCAGGCAGCGTTCGTCGCCCGTCAGCTTGCCATACAGCAGCAGACAGCCCAGATAGAACGCATTGTAGTGCGCACAGGGGAAATCCGCGTTTTCGGTGCTCAGCTTGCGGAAGTCCTCGGGGGTCATGTTCAGCAGGTCGGTGCGGGCGGGGCGCAGACCGTCCGGCCCGGTGGTGTTCAGCAGAAATTCCAGCGCGCTGCGGCAGTCCGCCAGATGCTCGCGCCCTTGGCCGTACAGCGCGCGGAACAGCGTCACCAGCATGGCGCGGGCGGCATCGTCCTGATAGCACACCCCCCACGCGGCGTCCGTCCAGCGCAGCATACCGCGGTATGCGCCGTCGTGGATCTGCATCACGTTATAGACGAAATCCTCCAACAGCCGCGATTTTTCCAGGCTTTCGGCATCATCGGTGGCCAGCGCGTGGAAAAAGTACGCCATGGCCGCCTCGCCCGCGCAGTCGGTGCGGACGGGCTTTGCCGTTTCCTGCCGGCCGTCGGGGTAAATTTCGGTGGCCAGTCCCTCCCGCACACCGGCATAGCCGCCTTCCAGCAGCATATCGGCCTTTTCAAACCATTCGATGCCCGCGCGGGCACAGTCCCGCAGGGTGGGTCTTGGCTGCAAACGGTAGCAGGGCTGTATGTCCGGCAGCGGCAGTGCCGTGCCCGCAAGCCAGTTCAGCACGCCCTGTATGACCTGCCGCCAGCAGGTTTGCGGGGCGAACCGCGCCCGCAGAAAATTGCACAGGCTGAAACTGCACACCATCATCTGCGGCGTTTCCAGCCAGAGGGCGTACTGGGTAAAATCCTGCCGTTCCACCTCGGTCACGTCCTCGGCCGCGTGGTTGGTCATGCCGCTTTTGTAGACCAGCAGCGGGCGGGCATCGCGGGCATGGTAGTACGGCGCCGCGCGGCGGTTGCACTGGTCGTCCAGCAGGGTGCCCTGCGGCAGACCGGCGAAATCGGGTGCCACGCATTTCAGCCGCAAAAACCGCGTGGATTCCGCGGGCTTGCAGTAGTTCAGCGCAAAGCTCTGCATATATTCGCAGAACACACGCTTTCCGCTTTGGGCAAAGTTTTCCAGTGCGGCGCGGCTGCGCGCGGGTAAGATCAGCGGTTCCGGTTGCGTACCGCCCAGAACACAGGCGCAGGTAAACCCCTGCAAGGCCTCGGCGGTCAGGCGGTCGGGCGAAAGCACCGTTACCGACAGTTCCCGCACCCTGCACAGCAGGTCGGAAAGGTCGCTGTTGTCCCTTGTGATGACAGCCATGGTGATCGGCATAAGATTCCCTCCTACAGGTTGATTTTTTCCTTGCTTAGTTTTATTATAATAAGGACACACAAAGAGGCAACACAATAAAAGAATTGCGCCCTTTTTCAAACAATCTGTTGCTTTACCGCCAAAAAACAAAAATATTGTGCGCGCGGTGAAAAAATTGTTGGGGTGAGTTTTGGGGTGGCGGCTGGCGAGCCATGCTCGCCCGTGCGGTTTACCCGTTGGGTCGATTTGTCGGGGTGGCTGCGGCGGGCGGTCGATGACCGCCCCTACAAATGACCCGTAATGTTCACCTTGCCGTTAGGTCGCGGGCGGGGCATGCCCCGCCCCTACGAATGACCCGTAAAGTTCGCGTGGCCGCCATGTTGCACGACCGCAAGCCGCGTTGTAGGGGCGAGCATTGCTCGCCCGTGCGGTTTACCCGTTGGGCCGATTTGTCGGGGTGGCTGCGGCGGGCGTAGAGAAAGCCTTCCCCTTGGGGGGAAGGTGGCGCGCCCGCGCGCCGGATGAGGGGGAAGTGTCCGGCAAGCACCCCCTCATCAGTCACCTGCGGTGACAGCTTCCCCCAGAGGGGGAAGCCATTGCACCCCGCCGTGCGGTATTGCTTAAACTACATTTTCAGGAGGATCTTTTCCATGAAACTTCAAGCGCTGACTTCTGCGGCACTGTGCGGTGCGCTGGCGGTGTCCCTGTTGGCAGGGTGCGCCGATTCACAGCCCGCATCGGCTGCCGCACAGTCTACCGGGCAAAAAAGTCACCTGACCATCATGGGCACCGAGGGTTGGGCGCCCTGTGATAACTGGGACGAAATCGGGGAATACAGCGCGTTCCAAATTCTCAACGGCTGGCTCAACGAGGCGGACCTCGATATCACATGGCAGGTCATCGACACCGCGCAGTACCCCGACGCACTGCGCACACTGCTGGCCTCCGGCAAGGAGCTGCCCGATATCATAAAGGTGCACACGCTGGACGATTCGCTGCTGCTTTCGCTGGCCGAACAGGGGCTGATTTTGCCGCTGAACGATATCATTGACAAATACTCCGCCGGCCCCGCGCGCAAGGCTTTTTACGAAACCTACCCGTATCTGCGCACCGCCGCCACCGCCGAGGACGGCAACATCTACTGGTTCAGCAACGTGCAGAACAAATACTATCTGGACGACCCCAATGTGGACGGCTTTTTCTGCGTGCTGTACCGCCGCGACTGGGCCGACCGTCTGGGTCTGCGCGAGCCGACGAATCTGGACGAGTTCACCGCCATGCTGCGGGCGTTCCGCCGGTACGACGCCAACGGCAACGGCCAGCGGGACGAAATTCTGGCCGTCAGCGTGGATTCTTTCCGCAACGGCATTGCGCAGTGGTTCGACCTGCCCACCGATGTCATCGCGCTGGACCCGCAGCAGGGCAAGATCGTTTCGCCGTGGCACAGCCCGTATATTGTGGACTATTTCACCTACCTCAACAGCCTTGTCGAGGAGGGCATCATCGACCCGTCCGTCGCCTACGACTCGGAGCTGTACCACCAGAATCTGGAAGAAAACAAGGTCGGCGCGCTGTGGGATTACTCCAACGCCATGTGGAATGACACCGCCGTGCGCCCCGCCGACCCCGATGCACTGTATGTGCCGCTGATGCCGCTGCCCGCGCTGGACGACGTAAAGCCCGCCGCCATGTCGGAGCCGGGGCAGATGGTGTGGGAGCACTATGTCGTGACGAAATCCTGCAAGGACCCGCAGGCCGTCGCCCGCCTGTTGGATATCGTCTACTCGGAAAAATATGCCCAGCTGACGGCCTTCGGGCAGGAAGGGCTGAACTTCTACTATGACAAGGACGGCGTGCTGACAAGCTACGCCCTCCCCTGGAACACCCTGAAAGAAAAGCGCATTGCCGAGGGCGCCATGCTGTGGAACGGTGTGCTGCCCCGCGTGCAGAACGTGGATATGCGCCAGCAGGTAGCCTCCTGCGATGACTATAAAAGAAATGTCACGCTGGCGCTGCTGCAATACGACAAGTATTACCCCGACCAGACCGCCAACTTTCTGGCGCTGCCCACACGGCAGGAGGCCGAGCGCATCAACGAACTGCAAAACAACCTGAACACCGCCTCCCGCGAGTTGGCGCTGAAACTCGCCACGGGGGTCATTCCGATCTCCGAGCTGGACGCCGAGGTCGAAAAGCTGGAAAAACTCGGCCTTTCGGAGCTGCTGGACATCGCCCAGGCCCGCTACGACCGCATACAGCACACCGGCAACAGCTGAAAAAACAAAAAGCGAACCGCCCCTGCACAAGGGGCGGTTCGCTTTAACTGTCGAAATACCTAACGGGATGATTGCGGCCTTTCGGCTGCTTTGTAGGGAACGGTCTATCTCCGCGCTAAGAGCCGCCGCTGTGCGGCGGTTGCGCTCCGAAACGCGCCTGCGGGCGCAGTGACCGTTCCGTGCTGCCTTGCTAAAAGCACGATATATCGGGAAACCGCGCGCCATTCGGCGCGATTTTATGCGCTGCGGGCGGTAAGCCTTCCCCCTTGGGGGGAAGGTGGCGCGCCTGCGCGCCGGATGAGGGGGAAGTGTCCGGAAAGGTGCCCCCTCATCAGTCACCTGCGGTGACAGCTTCCCCCAGAGGGGGAAGCC
>ERZ1034915.128-NODE-128-length-48841-cov-5.727688_pt1 | contig 48841 bp, 45 predicted proteins | sample MGYA00520592_ERZ1034915 | MGnify/ENA primary metagenome ERZ1034915 (study PRJEB33766, sample SAMN09781787) | gut metagenome | biome: gut microbiome | host: Homo sapiens | place: Madagascar | study: EMG produced TPA metagenomics assembly of the PRJNA485056 data set... | reverse complement strand
GTGCTGCTGGCCGGAGATATTGACCGCGGCGGCGTGTTTGCCCAGCTGTACGGCACCACGGCACTGCTGGCACCCAGCGAAAGGCAGCGGGTAAAAGGGCTGATCATCAATAAATTCCGCGGCGATGTGGGCCTTTTGCAGCCCGGCCTTGCCCAGCTGGAGCAGCTTACGGGCATTCCGGTGGCAGGCGTGGTGCCCATGCTCAAGGTGGATGTGGACGATGAGGATTCGCTGGCCCCCGGCCTGCAGGGCCGAAGCGGCTGCGGCGCGGTGGATATTGCCGTGGTGCGCCTGCCGCATATCAGCAATTTCACGGATTTTGCGCCGCTGGCCACCCACCCGGCGCTTTCGGTGCGCTATGTGGGCGCACCTGCCCAGCTGGCCGAGCCGGATCTTGTGATCCTGCCCGGCACCAAAAGCACCACCGCCGATCTGCTTTGGCTGCGGGAAAGTGGGCTGGAGGCAGCCATTCTGCGCCTGGCCGGGCTGGGGGTGCCGGTGCTGGGGGTGTGCGGCGGCTATCAGATGATGGGCAAAACCCTGCACGATCCCCACGGCTATGAGGGCGACACCCCCGAGGTGCGGGGCATGGACCTGCTGGACTGCAAAACCGTGTTCACCGCCGATAAAACCCGCACCCGCAAATCGGGCCGCGTGCTGGCCGGGCTGCTGCAGGGGGCAAAGATGACCGGATACGAGCTCCATCAGGGCCGCACCGTGGTGAACGGAAGCCCGTTTTTGCAGTTTGACAGCGGCGAGTACGACGGCTGTGTGTCCGGCAAGTGCGCGGGCACCTATCTGCACGGGCTGTTTGACTCTGACGAAGCGCTGGACACGCTGGCCGAGGGCCTGTGCCGCGCCAAGGGCATTGAGCCGCAGGCACGCGCCATGCCCCGCGCCGAGTGGCGGCAAAGCCAGTATGATCTTTTGGCCGATGGGGTGCGCAAGGCGCTGGATATGCAGTGCATCTATAAAATTCTGGAGGGATAAGGCATGAAGCAGGGCCTGGTGCATCTTTACTGCGGCGAGGGAAAAGGAAAAACCACAGCGGCCATGGGCCTTGCGCTTCGCGCGCTGGGCCACGGCGAGGCCGTGGTGATCGTGCAGTTTTTAAAGGGCGGCGAAACCGGCGAGCTGGCGGGGCTGCGCAAGCTGGGGGCGGTGATCTTGCGGGGCAAGGCCGGGCAGAAATTTGCCTTTCAGATGAATGAAGCCGAAAAAGCCGAAACCCGCGCCCTGCAAACCGAAAATCTGCAAAAGGCGCTGGCGCTGCCGTGTGATCTTTTGATTCTGGACGAAGCCTGCGCCGCCTGCCGGCTGGGGCTGGTGGACGAAACCGTGCTGAAAAAAGCCGTTTTGCAAAAACCGGCCCAGCGGGAAGTGGTGCTGACCGGGCGCGAGCCTGCCGATTGGATGCTGGCCGCCGCCGATTACTGCACCGAAATGCAATGCCGCCGACATCCCTATGAAAAGGGCATCGCGGCCAGAGAGGGAGTGGAGTATTGAAACTGGAACATTCGGCCCCGGCGGGCATTGAGCGTGCAAGCATGCAGATCATTGCCGCCGAGCTGGCACAAAAGGGCATAGAGATCCCGCCCGAAAACCGCGCCGTGGTGCTGCGCGCCATACACGCCAGCGCAGATTTTGACTATGCCGACAATCTGGCGTTCACGCCCGGTGCGGTGCAGGCCGGTGTGGCGGCGCTGCAAAAGGGCGCAGCCATGGTGACCGATACCAACATGGCGCTGGCCGGGCTGAGCAAGCCCAGCCTGGCAAAGCTGGGGGCGCAGGCCGTGTGCTATATGGCCGATGCCGCCGTGGCGGCCGAAGCCGATCGCCGCGCCACCACCCGCGCCGCCGTAAGCATGGAGCGCGCCATGCAGGAACACCCCGGCGCCGTGGTGGCCGTGGGCAATGCGCCCACCGCGCTGGTGCGCCTGACCGAGCTGATGCAGCAGGGCGCGCGCCCGGCGCTGGTGGTGGCGGTGCCGGTGGGCTTTGTGAATGTGGTGGAAAGCAAGCAGCAGATCTTTGCAGCCTGTCAGGCACTGGGGGTGCCCTGCATTGCAGCCATGGGGCGCAAGGGCGGCTCCAGCGTGGCGGCGGCCATCGGCAATGCACTGCTGTACACCGCAGCCGACACGCTGGACCCTGCCCGCCGTGGCTGGAAATAAATCGCGGCACTGAAAAAAGAGAAGAGAACAAAAAGAGAGTAACGCAAAAACATAACCAAGAGGAAAGAGAGAGTAACATTATGCCGATCGGAGTTATCACAAACTGTATGGCCGTGTTTTTGGGCGGCCTTTTGGGCGGAACCGTACTGAGAAAAATCACGCCCTGGTATCTGAAGCAAAATCTGCCGTTTATGTTTGGCCTTTGCAGCATTGGCATTGCGGTGAATTCGCTGGTGAAAGCGCACAATATGTCGGCGGTGGTGCTGGCGGTGCTGGTGGGCTTCAGCGTGGGGCAGGTGTTTCACCTGCACGAAAAAACCACCCGCTTTTTTGCATGGCTTGTGGAAACGCTGCACCTGGGCGGCAAGGAAGTGGATATGGGCGTGTACATCACCATGGTGGCGCTGTTCTGCTGCAGCGGCTTTGGCTGGTACGGGGCTATGAACGAGGGCATCACAGGGGATGCCTCGCTTTTGATGAGCAAGGCCGTGCTGGATTTTTTCACCGCCGCCGTGTTTGCCACGGGGCTGGGTGTAAGCCTGTGTGCGATCCCGCTGCCGCAGATTTTTATTTTTCTGGCCGTGTTCGGCATTTCCAAATTCATTGCGCCGTTTTTGACCCCGGAAATGATCGCCGATCTTTCGGGCTGCGGCGGTGTGCTCACGCTGGGGGCAGGTCTGCGCGTGGCAAAGATCATGGATGCCCCCATTGTGGATATGATGCCCGCCCTGATTCTGGTGATGCCCTTCAGCCTGCTGTGGACCTCGCTGCTGGGCTGAAAAAAATGTGTGCAGCCCGGCGGGGTGTGCTATAATAGGAAAAACGCAAAAGCCGTGTCCCGCGGCAAGGCAAAGGGCCGCCGCACGGCATGAAAAAAAGAGGGGGAAAACAATGGATCGTATAGAAGAAAGAATCATTCAGATCATTGATCAAAACGCGCCGCGCCTGCAGGCCATGGCCGAGGATATTTTCACCCACGCCGAGCAGGGCTTTCACGAATACCGCACCGCCAAGCTGGCCGCCGATTACCTGCGTGAGCTGGGCCTTGCCCCCGAAGAAGGGCTGGCCGTTACCGGCGTAAAGGCCCGCATCGGGCAGGGCGGCCCCAATGTGGCGCTGGTGGGCGAGCTGGATGGCCTCAGCTGCCCCAGCCACCCCAACGCCACCGAAGCCGGTTTCGCCCACGCCTGCGGCCACTATGCACAGCTGATCTCAATTTTGGGCGCGGCGCTGGCGCTTTCAGACCCCGAGGTGAAGGCTTCGCTGGGCGGCACGGCCACCATCTTTGCGGTGCCTGCCGAGGAATTTTTGGATGCCTCGGTGCGCGAGGAAGTAAAAAACAGTCATGGCGTGCGCTATTCCGGCGGCAAAAGCGAGCTGATCCGCCTGGGCGCATGGGATGATATCGATATGGCCGTGACCGATCACAGCCTGATGGCCGGGCGTGACAGCGGTGTGGATCTGATGCTGGGCAACAGCGCCTGCAGCGGCTTTGTGGGCAAAACCGTGTACATACACGGCAAGGCCGCCCACGCAGCCGCCGCCCCGCACGAGGGCGTGAATGCGCTGAACGCTGCCAGCCTGGGCATGGCCGCGCTGGGCATGATCCGCGAAACCTTTCAGGAAAAAGACTATGTGCGCGTACACCCCTACATTCGCAAGGGGGGCGATGCCATCAATGTGGTGCCCAGCGAGGTGATCGTGGATATGATGGTGCGCGCCGCCAGCCTGCCCGCCATGAACGAGGCCAGCCAGAAAGTGGACCGTGCCTTCCGTGGCGCAGCCATGGCCATTGGCGCACACTGCGATATCGTGGATGCGCAGGGCTATCTGCCCGTAAAGGAAACCGCCCCCGGCGATGTGCTGTGGCAGGCGGCCCGCCCGCTGATGGACCGGGGCGTGGTGGCAGCGGCGATCCCTCAGGGGCTGCAGAACACGGCCTCCACCGATGTGGGGGATCTGCAGGCCATTATGCCGGTACTCAACTTTACCTTTGGCGGCACGGCCGGTGCGCTGCACAGCAAGGAATTTGCCGTCACCAACCCCTACATTGCCAACATTATGCCTGCCCAGATGATGGCGCTCACGGCGTATCATCTGCTGAAAAACGGCGCAGCCGAGGCCAAAAAGATCCTGGCCGAGGAAAAGCCTGCCATGACAAAGCAGGAATATCTTTGCTACGCCGAGGAAATGCACAAGGGCGAATAACCGCATCCACGCACAAAAAAGCATAGGAGAAAAACATGAGTATCATGAACGATTGGCTTCACAAATATGGAAGCTATGGAAAAAACCCGGATGGCTCCATCACAAGAACAGGCGGCACACCGATTTATTACGAAGTGGTGCAGGCGCTGCGTGCCGAGATGGACAAGCTGGGAATGCAAACGGATGTGGATGCCGTGGGAAACCTGCACGGATATCTTCCCGGCAGCGACAAGAATGCAAAATCCATTGTCATCGGCTCGCATCTGGACACTGTGATCAGCGGCGGTATGTTTGACGGCATGCTGGGGGTCATCGGCGGCATGGAAGTGGTTCGCCGCCTTCGCGAAAGCAAAACCGTGCTGCGCCACCCGGTGGAGGTGTTCGGCTTTGATCTGGAGGAATCCAGCCCTCTCGGCGGCACCTTTGGAAGCTGGTGCGTAACGGGCATGGCGGATACAAGCACCGAGGACTTTGAAAAAAATCTGCAAAGCTACGGCTGGAATCTGCAGGATGTGGCCGCTGCCAAGCGCGACACCTCCCGGTTTGGCTGCTATCTGGAATACCACATTGAGCAGGGGGATTATCTGGACAGCCACAAGCTGGATATCGGCGCGGTGAGCGGCATTGTGGGCATTGTGCGCTATACGGTGCGGGCCTTTGGCAGCAGCAATCATGCGGGAACCACCATGATGGCCAACCGGCGGGATGCGCTGATCGCCATGTGCAGGCTGATCCTTGCCTCGGAAAAGAAGGCCCGGGAAATTTCGGATACGCTTGTGTTCACGGTGGGCAAGATCTCGGTGCTGCCGGGTGCAGAAAATGTGATCCCCGGCGAGTGCGAGGCAACCTTTGAATTCCGCCACATGGACAAAGCGGTCACCGATGAATTCTTTGCAGCCATTCAGGCAATGGCTGCCGAAATCAAAGAATGCGAATTCACCTTTACCGACAACTGTGCCCAGTATGCCACACCCTGTGACCCGGAGCTGATCAAAACCATTGACGCAGTGGCCGGGGAAGTGGGCGCATCCCATGTGGTGATGCCCAGCGGTGCCGGACACGATGCAAACGCCATGGCGCATAGCGGCGTTCCCATCGGTATGATCTTTGTGCCCAGCGTGGCGGGCATCAGCCACCACGGCAAGGAGTGGACGGACGAGCGCCATGTGGATATGGGTGCAGAAGTGCTGTACCGCACCGTTCTTGCAATAGACAAAAAAGATTTCTGATCAGAAAAACTGAAAACCAAAAAAGCGGGTTCCATACCGGTGTATGGAACCCGCTTTTTGTATGATATCACATATAATTTTAATACAAATGCATTTGCGCCAAAGTTGCTTTACTTTGCGTGGGCGCTCAGATAGTCCAGCGCAAAGCGGGCATAAATGCCTGCGCCCTCCGGCAGGGCGGATTCATCCACATCAAACAGCGGATTGTGATGGTCTGCCGTGATGCCCTTTTCCTCGTTGCGAACCCCCAGATAGCCGTAAATGCCGGGGGCCTTGGTCAGATACACCGAGAAATCCTCAGCGCCTGTCATTTTTTCCAGCGGCAGCAGGCAGTCGCTGCCAAGCTGCTCCTTGGCGGCCTTTTGGGCCAGCGATACCAGCTCACGGTCATCGTTGATCAAGGGGTCGGGGCCAAAGTAATAGTCGCAGTCAGCGGTGCAGCCGTACACGGCGGCGGCGCTCTTTACGGCGTTTTCAATCAAGCCGGGGATCTGGCGGCGCTGCTCACGGTCAAACGCGCGGCAGGTGCCCACGATCTCCACATGGTCGGCCAGAATATTCATGCGCTGGCCGCCGTTCATGGCGCCCACGGTGAGCACCAGCGGGTTGCGCGGGTCGTTGATGCGGCTCACGATGCCCTGAATGGCCATCACGGCGCTGGCGGCAGCCACCATGGCATCCTTGCCCAAAAACGGGGTGCTGCCGTGGCTGGCTTCGCCATGGATCTGAATGGTAAAGCGGTCGCTGCAGGCCATGCGGGGGCCGGCCTCAAAGTTGCACTTGCCCACGGGCAAATGCACCCATACATGCATACCGAAAATGGCATCGATGTTGTCCAGCGCGCCGCGCTTTACATATTCTTCGCTCTTGCGGCCGATCTCCTCGGCCATCTGGAAAATCAGCTTCACGGTGCCGCAAAGCTCATCGCGCTTCTGCATCAGCATACGGGCCGCGCCCAGCAGCATGGCGGTGTGGCAGTCGTGCCCGCAGGAATGCATTACGCCGGGGTTTACGCTGGCGTAGGGCACAGAGTTTTTCTCCTGCATGGGCAAAGCGTCGATATCGGCGCGCAGCATCACGGTTTTGCCGGGCTTTGCGCCGTGAATGGTGCCCACGCACCCGGTAATGCCCTCAAAGGTCTGCACCTCCACGCCGATCTTTTCCAGCTCGACGCAAATGAATTTTGTGGTTTCGATCTCCTCGCAGCCCAGCTCGGGGTGGGCGTGCAGCCAGCGCCGGGTTTCGATCACATAGTCCTTCTGCTGGGCAGTCAGTTCCTGAATGGTCATTGTGCGCCCTCCTTTGCGGTGTGTTCCAGATAGTCACAGGCAAACTGTGCATACTGCGCCGCGCCAATGGGCAGCGCAGTGTCGCTTACGCGGAATTTATCCGAGTGCAGGCTCCATGTAGCGCCGTATTCCGGATTCTCCACTCCCATAAAGGCAAACACCGAGGGGATACGGTCCATAATATAGCCAAAATCCTCGCTGCCCATGCCGGAGGGGGTCTCCACAAGGCCGCCCTCGCCCACCACCTTGGCGGCGGCGCTGCGGGCGATCTCGGTCAGCTCGGGATAGGCATTGATCACGGGCTCCTCCAGCCAGTGATACTCCAGCTCGGCGGTGCAGCCCAGCGCCTCGGCTGTTTCGGTAACCAGCTTGCGCATGGCGGGCTCCAGCGTTTTGCGGATGCCCTGATCAAAGGTGCGAATGGTGCCCTCCATCACGGCGGTGTCGGTGATGATATTAAACTGCGTGCCGGCCTTGATGGTGCCCACCGTGATCACCAGCGGGTTGCGGGGGTCGTTAAAGCGGCTGACCAGCGTTTGCAGGTTCATAATAATGCTGGAAGCGGCCACAATGGCATCCTTGGAATACTGCGGAGTGCTGCCGTGGGCCGAAACGCCGTGTACGGTCAGCACAAAATTGTCGCAGCTGGCCATGCGGCGGCCGTTGGTGGCATCGATGGAACCCTCGGGAATGCCGGGCCACACGTGCATACCGTAGGCGGCATCCACGCCGTTCAGATAGCCCTTGTCCATATAATAGTGGCTGCCGGTAAAGGCTTCCTCGGCCGACTGGAACAAAAGCTCCACATTGCCGCAAAGCTCGCTTTCGACATTTTTCAGCAGCTTGGCAGCGCCCAGCAGCATGGCGGTGTGGCAGTCATGCCCGCAGGCGTGCATTACGCCGGGGTGCTCGCTGGCATAGTCCACACCGCTGTTCTCTACGGTGGGCAGGGCGTCAATGTCGGCGCGCAGCAGCACGGTTTTGCCGGGTTTTGCGCCCTTGATATGGCCAATGCAGCCGTGGTAATCCGAAAAAGCAGTCACGGGAATGCCCAGCTTTTCCAGCTCGGCGATCAGATATTGCGTGGTTTCGGCTTCCTGAAAGCTCAGCTCGGCATGGCGGTGCAGCCAGTGGCGATGCTGGGCGATCTCGGCCTCAAGGGCACGGGCAGGCTGTTTGAAATTCATAAAACCATCTCCTGTTTTGTTGATGACAGTGCATACACCAAAGAACGGCCTGGCACGCCAGACCGTTCTTTTTTTACAGATCCGGATCAGCGGTCACCGGAAAGCTTCTTATGCAAGATAGATGTTGCCGCCGGGGCCCAGAGGCAGGTTGAGGGTGACCCAGATGATCACCTGAATGATCCAGGCAATGGCAAAGCTGACCGAGAAGGGCAGCATATTGGCAATGATGGTGCCAAGGCCGACCTTTTTGTCATACTTGCGGGCAAAGCCCAGAATAACAGGCATATAGGTGAACAGGGGGCTCAGGGGGTTGGTGATGGAGTCGCCGATACGATACACCACCTGGGTGATGGCGGGGTCGTAGCCCATCAGCATCATCATGGGCACGAACACGGGGGCCAGAATTGCCCACTTGGCCGAGGCCGAGCCGATGAACAGGTTGACAAAGCAAGCCACCAGCAGCAGGCCGATCATCAAAGGAATGCCGGTAAAGCCAATGTTCTTCAGGCCGTCAGCACCTGCAATGGCCAGCACGGTGCCCAGCTTGGAAACGCTGAAGAAGTTGGTGAAGATGGAAATAAAGAAGCACATGAACACATAGTTGCCCATTTCAGAGAAGCCCTGGCTGATATCAGCCCAAACGTCTTTGTCGTTCTTGTACTTGCCGGTGGCAATGCCGTAGGCAAGGCCGGGAACAAACAGGCCCAGAGTAACCGTGAACACAATGCCCTTGGTAAACGGAGCGCCGCCTGCGGTGATGGAGCCGGTTTCATCGGCCAGCAGGGCACGGCCGCCCACCAGAGGAACACTCATCAGAACCAGAACGATCACGAAGATCAGGAATGCCACACCGGCAACGCCCAAAGCCTTCTTTTCCTTGGGGCTCAGGTCGTTGGCGTTTTCGTCAAAGTCGTATTCCTTCAGCTTTTCGGGGGTCATGGGGAAACGATGTACCAGCACCTTTTCGGTGAGAATGGTGCCCACGACCGTAAGCATCAGGCAGGAAACCAGCAGGAAATACCAGTTGATAGCCATGGACTCAGCGTAGTTGGGGTCGATCAGCTGGGCAGCGGCTTCGGTAAAGCCGTAGGCCAGTGCGTCCGACAGGCCCAGCATGATGTTGCCGCAGAAACCGGCAGCCACAGAGGCGAAGGCAACATACAGGCCCAGCAGGGGGCTGCGGCCAATGCTCATGTACAGAATGGCGGCCAGAGGGGGCAGCACGATGAAGCCGGCATCACCGGCAATGTTCAGGTTGATGCCCAGAAAAATCACGACCATGGAAACGATCCAGCCCTTGGATTTGCCCAGGAAGCGCTGCATCAAAGCAACCAGAAAGCCGCTCTTTTCCGCAACGGAGGAACCGATCACGGCTACCAGCACCATGCCCAGGGGCGCAAAGCCCGAGAAGTTGGTGATCACATTGCTCCACAGATAGCGCAGACCATCCGCAGACAGCAGGTTGAACACCTCAATGGTAGAGCCGTCGGCCGGGTTGACAGCCGAAACGCCCAAAGCGCTGCACAGTGCGCTGATGAGCACAACGATAACAGACAGGCCTAAAAACAGCGTGATAGGGTCCGGCAGCTTGTTGCCGGCACGCTCGATGCTGTCAAGGATTCTATCCAGCATCGTTTTTTTGGCGATGGTTTTTTCTTCCATAACAATTCTCCTCTCTTTGCGGAAAGTGCCGTATAGCCTGTGTGCCGGCGGCGAACAGGCTTGCAAGGTATTTTCCGTTTTCGGAGCGCCGAAACAGTAAAAAATCAGCGCTCGGTTACCTTTGCACCAGAGCATAAAAGTAACATACCAATATTATAGTGAACTAAAGCGGCAAAGTAAAGCGGTTTGAATAAATTTTTTAAATTTATGAGTGGAGAATCCATAATAAAAAGCAAGTCTGTCCACAACACGCGAACAAACTTGCTTTGCTTTTTAAATAAATTTCGTATAATAACGCGATAAAGCGCATGGCGCGGCCCGGGCAAAAAGCCGGTGCGGCGCCGTGCGCTAAATCTCAGAAAGCGGCTGCAAAAGCCCCAGTGCCTCGGCCTCCTGCACCAGCAGGCGGTTTTCGCGGTTGAGTGTGCCAAAGGCGGGCTGGGCACACACCACGGCGCGGCAGCTGCGCAGCACGGGCAGGACGGCGGCGGCATCCTGCGGGGCAACAGGCTCAAAGGCGGGCACGGTGAACACCCTGTGTGCCAGCGCTTTGGCCACCGGGGTATCCAGATCGTTTTCGGCCAGAATACCGGCGGCAAAGGCAATGCCCCGGCGCTGCAGTGCGCGGTACACCGGAATGCCCGCCCCGCCGCCGCCAATCACAAACACCTGCGCCGGGCCGCCAGGGGGCTGCAATTCCAGGCTGCCGAACAGGGCGTTGTAGCTGCCCCGCTGCACGCCGTACAGGGCCTCGATATACTGGGGCACAAAAATTTCATCGGGGGTGCCGAAGCGGTCAATATGCCCATGGGCTGCGCAAAGGATCTTGTCCGAAACCTTTTGCGCCAGATCCAATTCATGCAGCGTAAGGATCACCGCCAGCTGCTGCTCACGCACCAGCTGTTTTAAAATGGCCAGCAGCTCCAGCTTGTGGTGAATATCCAAAAACGAAGTGGGTTCATCCAAAATCAAAAGCTCGGGCTCCTGGCACAGCGCGCGGGCCAGCAGCACACGCTGCTTTTGCCCGTCACTGATCTGGCTGAACTGCCGCTCGGCCAGATCAGCGGCGTGTACGCGCGCCAAGGCGTTGTGAACCTTTTCCCGGTCGGCAGCGGTCAAAAGCCCCAGCCGCCCGGTGTAGGGGTAGCGCCCGGCGGCGGCCACCTCAAAGCAGGTGATCAGCCCGGGGCGGCTGCGCTCGGTGAGCAGCACCGCCATGCGGCGGGCGGCCTGTGGGGCGCTGAGCGAAGCAAGCTCACACCCGGAAAGCACGGCCCGCCCGCCCAAAGGGGCAATCTGGCGCGCAATGCTTTTTAAAAGCGTTGTTTTGCCTGCGCCGTTGGGGCCGATGATGGTTAAAATTTCGCCCTGGGAAAGGGAAAAATCCACATTCTGCAAAATGGGCTTTCTGCCGTAGCCCACGCACATTTTTTCCGTAAAAAACCAGCGTTTTTCCATGGCATCAACCCTCCGCTGCGCTGCGGCGCAGCATCATCCAAAGCACGATGGGTGCGCCGAACACGGCTGTGACCGAGCTCACGCTCAGCTCGGTGGGGGCAAACAGCGTGCGTGCGATCAGATCGCACCCAAGGCAGGCTGCGCTGCCCCCCAAAAAGCAGGCGGGCAGCAGCACCAAGGGCTGGCCGGTGCCAAACAAAGCGCGCATCAGCTGCGGCACCGCAATGCCCACAAAGCTGATGGGCCCGGCAAAGGCCGTTACGCAGGCCGAAAGCAGGCTGCTGACCAAAATCAGCGCCGTGCGGAACAAGCGCACATTCACCCCCAGGCTTTGCGCGGCACTTTCGCCCAGCCGATAGGCGTTCATGGGCTTGGCCAGCGCCAGACAGGCCGCCAGCCCCAGCAGCGTTACCAGCGCCATTACCCGCACGCTGCCCCAGCTTGTGCCGGAAAAGCTGCCCAGCGACCAGTTGTGCAGGTTTACAATGTTGGAATCCTCGGCAAAGGTGACGGCAAAATCCGTGATGGCCGAGCAGATATAGCCCACCATCACGCCGCCCACGATCAGCTGGCTCATGCGGCGAATGCGCAAAGAAAGCAGCAGAATAAACCCGGTGGCGGCCAGTGCGCCCGCAAAGGCCGCGCCGATCATGCCCAGCGAGGAAAGCGTGCGCCCCCGGCCCAGCACAAAGATCATGGCCATGGCCACCGCCAGCTTGGCGCCGGAGGAGATGCCCAGCACAAACGGCCCGGCAATGGGGTTGGAAAAATAGGTTTGCAGCAGGTAGCCGCTCACGGCAAGGCAGCCGCCCAGCAGCAGCGCCGAAAGGGCCCGGGGCATACGGATGGTGCGCACAATGCCCTCGGCCAAAGGGTTTTGGCCCGGGGCCAGCAGCGCCCGGCACACCTGCGGCAGCGTAAGGCCCACACTGCCCGCAGCCACGGCGGCGGCCAGCAGCGCCAGCACGGCCAGCAAAAGAAGAACAAAACAAACGCCCCAGCGAACAGCAGGGTGCTTCATGCCAAATGCCTCCTTTCAAAGCTGAGGGCTTCAGGAAAGCTTATATAAATACTTTCCGGCGGTAAAATCGGGGTCGGTGAGCATGGTGTGTACATCCAAGAGAAAATCGGCCATGCTCATGGGCTCCTGAAAAAAGTTTTTCGAGGTGCAGTATACCCGCCCGGCCTTTACGGCAGAAAAATCGGCCAGCACCGTGCTTTTCTGCAAAAGCTCCTGCACGGTGCGCACTTCGCCGTCAATGGTGCTGTTGTAGATCAGATAATCGGCATCGTGCGCGGTTTCGTAAAACTGCTCCATCTGAATGGTTTCGGTAGAGCGGGCGGTTTCGGCACCGTCATCGGGGGCCAGATACTCGCCCCCGGCCATGCCGATCATGCGGGCAATGTAATCGTTGGGCCGCCGCACATTCACCGCCCCGGCGGAGGTGATGTAAAAAAACGCTGCCGTGCCGCCTGCGGCAGGCTGCTGCAAAACGGGCTGCAGCTCGGCCACCTTTTGGGCAAAAATCGCCTCGGCCTGAGGCAGCTTATCCAGCAAAAGGCCGTAAACCTTGATCCACTCCATGCGGGCCAGGGGGTCGGATTCATAGCTTGAGCGCTCCACCAGCACCGGAATGCCAAGGCGCTCCAGCTGCTCTTTCACATCGGGGGAATGCAGGATCATGGTGGACTGTATGCTCACGCCGCAGCCGCCCTGCAAAAGCATTTCGTAATCGGGGGCGCTGTATTTGCCCGCATAGGCAATGGCCCCGGTCTGCAGGGCCTGCCGGGCCTCGGGCAGATACCAGCCGTCGGCGTTCGTGCCCGAAAAAGCCAGGGCGTTCAGGCTGTCCAGCGAAATAAAATAGTCCATGGCACTGGTGGCCGTGAGATAGGCGTTTTCAATGGGCGTTTCGATCACCGCCGCGCCCTGGGGCAGGCCGGTGGGGGTCTGCTCGCCGCGGGGGCACAAAACATACTGTGCCTCGCCGATCTGCAAAAGCGTGTAGCCGCCCTCGTACTGGGTGGCCGAAAATTCATCGGCATATTCGGGCACAAGCTCACCGGTGGGGGCAAGGGAATCCCAGCTGGGGCCGGGGGCACCCTGGGCAGCGGTTTCCTGCGCGCCCTGGGCAGCGCAGCCGGTAAGCATCAGCGCGCAGGCGGCCCCAAGGGCGATGCGTTTGGCCGCTCTCACTGCACGGCCTCCGGGCTCGAGAAGGTGAGGGTGTAGTCGATCATGTGCGGCTGGCTCATGGCGGTGGTTTCGGCCTGCACGGGCAGGGGAGTGCCCAGTGCGCTCACGGGAATGGTGAAGCAGGAAAGCTCGTTTTCGTAGGTGGGGGTGTACTCCTGGCCGTTTACGATCATCAGGTCATAGTTTTTGCTGCTCCAGATCACTGTGGCGGTCATAGCGCCGTTTTCCACAGTCAGCCGGGCCGGGCTCTGCACGCTGGCCTTGCCGCTGCCCCCCTGCAGCACGGCCTCCACGGTATAGCTGCCGTCAGCCGGAACTTCGCTTTCGGCGGTGTCATCGGCCAAAGGCTGGGGGTCGCTCACGCTCACCTTATGGTCATACCAGGTGCCCTTTTTGCCCACAAGGGCCACATCAAATTCCTCGTCCAGATAGGGCACCGGAATCAGAAAAGCGTTGGCTTCGTCGGTGGTGCCGTCGCTGTAATGCACGGTTTCCAGCGTGGGCTGCAGCCATTCGGCACCCGGCTTCTGGGCATCCTCGGCGGTGCCGGGAAACAGGTTTACAATGCCCTTTCCGGCCAGCGTTACATAAATGCTCATCTGGCCGTTCTGCACGGTCAGCACGCCCTTGCCGTCACAGGCTTCGTTGGCGTGGAACATACTGCTGTCGGTGGAAAAGCTGGCCTGATACACGCCGTCGGCCAGGGCGGGGACGCTTTGGGCCTGCACGGAAGCGGCGGAAGAAGCCGCGCTTTGCGAAGCGGCAGGGGCGGCGGTGCAGGCAGTGAGTGCAGCGGCCAGAACACCGGCGCACACAATGGAAAGAAACTTTTTCATGGGAACTCCTTTAGTGATGGGTAGAATAAGCAAAATAATCGCAAGGGCAGCGGCGCTGCCTTAAAAAACGGCCCTCCCGAAAAGCCGAAAGAGCCGTTTGAAAAAGCGGATATAAGCGGTTTTACCGCAGGGGCATCACAGCCGATCAGCCCTGCAGGGCAGCGGCAGTATGGGCAATGTACAGATCCTGCACGGCCTCAATGCGGCCCAGACCCTCAATCTGGCAGGCAACGCTTTCAAAACCGGCAGCTTCCATCATGCTCTTCCAGGAATCCTCGTCATCCCCGGCCATATCGTTGTTGGCGTGGTCACCGGCCACCACCATCAGCGGGCGCAGGATCACCTTGGTGTAACCGGCGGCCTTCACAGCCTCGATCACAGCCTCGCAGCTGGTTTCCTCGGGCTCGCCCTCCACGGTGCCGATAAACACATTGCTGTAGCCCAGCTCGTTCATCTGGGTCTGCATCTGAGAATAGCTCACCTTGGCCGTGTGGGAGGTGCCGTGACCCATCAGCACAAAGGCCGTGCCGTCATCGGCGGCAGCCTGCAGAGAATCGTAATCCGAAGATTCCACAGCGGCGGCCACCACAGCCTCGGCCACAGCCTTTTTGTCGGCGTTGATCACGGCGGCATCGCTGCCCACTTCGCCCAGCAGGGGCTCGGCAATGGCAACGGATTCAAACTTGTCGGCGTAGCTGTTTACAGCCTCGGTCATTTCGTCATACTCAGCGCCGTGCATCAGGTGTGTGGGCTGCACCACCAAATGCTTTACGCCGTTTGCCACAGCGCGGTCCAAAGCCTGCTGCATATTGTCGATGCATTCATTGTCGCGGGCCTGCACATGGTTGATGATGATCTGTGCGGTGAAGGCGCGGCGCACGCTGTAGTCAGGGTAGGCAGCCTGCAAAGCGTCCTCGATGGCCTTAATGTCCTTGGCGCGGCTGTCGTTGAAGGAGGTGCCGAAGCTTACCACCAGAATTTCGTTTTCGCCGATCTCATCCTGATTGCGGGCATCGTCCAGCGAGGCATCGCCGGTGTCACGGCCAAAGTAATCGGGGTCGGCCTCATCGCCCTCCACCAGCGCCTTCTGGGCATCGGTCAGGGCGTCCCATGCGGCCTTGGCCTCGGCGCACTGGGCATCGGTGTTTTCGTTGCGGGTCTGCACATAAATGGCATCGATCAATTCGGCCACATGATCGGCCGCAGCCTGATCGGCATCCACGCTTTCGGCGGCAGAAACAGCCGAAGCAGGGGCAGCCGCGCTGGAAGCGGCGGTGGAGCCGCAGCCAACCAGCAGGCTGGCAGCCACGGCGGTGCTGAGAACAGCAGCAGTGAGTTTTTTCATGTTTTTCTCCTTTTTGGCAGTACATCGCTGCCTTGTCTGGATGGCGGGGCATTGCCCCGATTCGGGCGGCAAAGCATCACCGCGCCGCACAAAGCGGCCCGGCGGCAAAGCGGCAGGTTTCCTGACTTGCGGCTCAATGCGTTTGGCCCGCCTTCCCGGAAAGCTCCAGTGGCATCATGGGCAAAACGCTCCCCGCTTACAGTGACGAGATCGCACGGGATCTTCCCCCGTTTCCCTATTATCCGCAGCCTCACGCCTTGTTCGGCGGGTTTTGGCGGCGGCACCGTTTGCAAATGGATCACCATTTATCATAGTAGCATAATCCCGGGCGGCACGCAACAAAAATGCGCGCATTCGCCGCCCGTGAATCCGAAAAAACCATGGCCCGCAGCTGCCTTAAATGATAATGCCGTTGCAGTGGTCGATCTCGTGCTGAATGATCTGCGCCGTCCAGCCCGAAAAGCTTTTGATGCGGGTCTGCATTTTTTCGTTTTGCCAGCGTACCTTGATGGTGCGGTAGCGCGTGGTGGAGCGGCGGCCCTGCAGCGAAAGGCAGGCCTCGGTGGTTTGGTAGGGGCCACTGGCTTTCAGAATTTCGGGGTTCAGCATCAGATGCGGCAGGCCGCCGTCATCAAAGGCAATGATGCATTTGGCCGCGCCGATCATGTTGGCGGCCAGCCCCACGCACTCATCGGCGTGGGCGTTCAGGGTGTCCAGAAGATCCTGCGCGGTTTGCAGGTCGGCTTCGGTGGCGGGGGCACTTTTTTGCCCCAGAAAGATCACATCGCGAATAATGGGCTGTACCATGGCATTATTCTCCTATATAGGTAAAGCGCGGCAGGGTTTTTCCCTCGCGCGTTACGGTTTCGTTCCACATGGCGGCCGGGCGCACCCAAATGCCGCGCTGGCCGTACAGTGCCTGATACACCACCATGGGCTCCAGAGTTTCCGAATGGGTGGCGGTGTATAAAACCCGGTATTCGTTGCCCTTAAAATGCCGGTAAAGCCCGGGGCGGATCTCATTCATGCGCGGCGTCCCCCGTGCAGAACATATCCACGGTGCCGTCGGCCATCAGCTTGCCGTCCTCGGCCAGCACCTGCACGCGGAACACCGCCAGCTGCCGCCCGCGGCGCACGGCCTGTGCCACAGCGCGCACAGTGCCCTGCCTGCAGTTGGTCAGAAAATTGATATGGCTGCTCTGGGTCACATAGCGGCGGCCGTCCTGCCGGGCGGCAAGGCCCGCCGTGCATTCCAGCAGGGTATAGATCAGCCCGCCGTGCATAAAGCCGTAAAGATTGCGCGACTCGGGCACCAGCTCCACGGCCATTTCGGCACGGTCGGGGCTGGCCGAAACCACTTTAATGTGGTTATAGTCCAAAAACGGGTTGCCCTGCTCATAAAGCCTTTTTTCCTGTTCGTTCATAGTGCATCCTCCCTGTGGCTGCTTGGCAGCATTTTGCTTTGTATGTATCATACCCGGGATCGACGGTGTGCGCAATCCCTCTTGCGCCAAGTTTTTTCTCTCTATATAATAATGATATAGGGAAAAGGGGGAAAGGGAGATGAAATTTTCTAAAAGGCTGCAATACAACGCGCCGGTAACGCTTACATTCTTTTTTGCATCGCTGGCGGCATTGGTGCTGGATGTGTGTACCAACGGGGTCAGCAATCGGCTGCTGTTCAGCGTGTACCGCGCACCGATCACCTCGCCGCTGTTTTTTGTGCGGCTGTTCACACATGTGCTGGGGCACGCCGGGTGGAACCATTTTATCGGCAATATGCTGCTGTTTTTGGTGGTGGCCCCGCCCATGGAAGAAAAATACGGCAGCAAAACCCTGCTGGGGGCCATTGCCATCACGGCGCTGATCTCGGGGGTTTTGCAATGCGCGATCTTTCCGGGCACGGCGCTTCTGGGCGCAAGCGGCATTGTGTTTATGCTGCTTATGCTGGCCAGCCTTTCGGGCATGCAGGCGGGGCGCATTCCCCTTACCATGATCCTGGTGGGGCTGCTGTATCTGAGCCAGCAGGTGGTGGGCATGCTGTTTGTGCAGGACAATGTGGCCAACTTTATGCACATCATCGGCGGCGTGTGCGGCACGGTGTTCGGTTTCAAGCTGAAAAAACATTAAGCTATCAGATCGTTTTTAAGCTTATATACAAAGCCCCCGGGTGCTTTGCCATCTGCCTTGCGGCAGAAAAAGCATCCGGGGGCTTTTTGTTTTTGATCAGGGCTTTTGGTGCGGCGCTTACTGGGCAGCGCTGTCGGCGCTGTCGGCCTTGCCAAGGGCAATGGCCGTTACAGCCTCGCGCAGGGTGCTGATCTGGCTGCGGGAAACAAGGCCCTGGGTTTCGCCGTTCAGCTGCACCAGACAGCTTTCGCCGTCATAGCGGTACACCGAAACGGTGAGAGTGGGATAGTCGGCGTTATCCAGCGAGATGGTGAATTCCATCTCCTGCTTCTGGGTGGGCGTTTCGCTGTTGTAGCTGCTCACATTCAGGGCGTTTACGGCGCTCTTTACCGCATCGAAATCCGTTTCCTCATCGTTATACAGGAACTTGCTGCCCTTGTGGGAAACGGCGCAGGTCACATCGTCCACAGAGAAATCCAGCGCGGTCACCTTGTCCCAATCCAGCGAAAGCAGGGCCGCCGGGCGCAGGGTGTTGGCGTTGGTTCCGGCCAGACTGGTGTAGTCCGACTCCGAAACCCTGCACACAATGGCGGAATCGTTCATACGGCAATAATAGCCATCTTCGCCCGCCTTGCCGAAGCTCACGGTAAAGCTGCCGCTGCCGTCATCGGTTTCATAGTCGATGGCAAAACTGGCCTCGGGGCTGGAAAGGCCGTAGTCGCCCAGCGAGGAGTCAGAGGCCGTGTAGGTGGCGTAGTCGCTCCAGTCCAGATTTGCAAGGCGGGTCACAAAGGTGTCGATCTTATCGTCCGAAAGTGCCGTGTAGCTGCCGTCGTCGGTGTAATAATGGTAGTCCGTGGTGTAGGAATGCGTTTCCCCGGGCAGATAATCCGCCGAGAAAGCGTTTTCACCCGTGCGGCTGATCCTGGTGATCTTTGTATATTCCGGCACGCTGTCGGTTTTCAGAAAAGTATCGTGATCGGTGGAAAGCGCCTGCTCCACATCGTCGTCCACCAGATACACGGTGCCTTTTTCCAGCATCACATAGCGCTTTTCATCCATGGAAGAAAAGCTGCCCATGCTCAGGGTGGTGTCGCCGTCCGCAGTGGAAAATGTCACGGTGCCGGTGGGCTTATCCAGCCCGTACTGGCTGTAGTCGGTCACATCGTGGATCACAAAGCTGGCGGTAAGCGGGGCAAAATGATCCAGCAAATCGCTGATTTTATCCTGATCCACCGGGAAGGCATCGTCATCCTGCTGCTGCCAGCCGGAATCCGAGTTTGCGAAGGTGAGGGATTTTCCGCCCACCGTCCAGCGGATGGAGGTGAGGGTGTCGGGGTCAATGCTCAGGATATCCTCGCTCACGGTGGAAACCTTGTCAATGTGCTTCTGCACACCCTTAACGGCGGCAATGCCCGCGCACAGGGCGGCCAGCACCCCCACAAGGATCAAAAGATTTTTTTGTCGTTTCATACCATTTTCCTCCTGCGGATCACTTCGTCAATGCCCAGCAGCAAGAAGGCAAGGGGCACAATGCCGATCATGCACACCTTCAGCCATGCAGCGGAAGAAGAGCTGATGGTAAGATAGGTGCTGTTCAGCGATTTGGAGCGAATGCTTACGGAATCGGCCTGGCCGATCAGCCAGGAAAGGCTGTTCATGGCAAGATCCATGTTGGCCCCCGAGGAATACGAGTTGTACAGATCGTCCAGCAGATAATCGCTGGCCACCCACACCAGCTTGCCGCCCTGGGCGCTTTCGGCCGAAACCGCCAGCGTGAAGGGGCCGGCAGGGTCGCCGTCCTCGCGGTCGTAACTGGTCATGGCATAGCCGGAAAGCTTGGAGAAAGCGGAATCCGAGGTGGTAAGCAGGGCGGTGGCCGTGCTGCCTTCGCTCAGCGTAAGGCCGGCGGCAATGGGCACGATCACATGATAGGCCCCCTCGGTGAGGGGGGCAGTGATGTCGCTTTCAGCGATATCCGGCATCAGCACATACGGCTCGGTAAAGGCGTAATGCTCCCGGTCAGGGTCCACCACAATGCCCTCGGCGGCGCTCACACCGTGATCCGAAAGCAGGGCAGTTAAATTGGTCAGCATGCCGTTTTGCTGCGGGCCCGAGAACACCAGCACCTTGCCGCCGCCGGAAATATAGCTGCGCAGCAGCGAAAGCTCTTCGTCAGAAATATCGCTGGTGGGGGCGTTGATGATCAGCGCCGAGCAATCCTCGGGCACGGCGTCCACATTCAAAAGCGAAAAATCGCTCACGGTTTCATAGTTGGCGCGCTCCAGCTGGCTGGAAAAGGCATCCGAAAGCGCGGCCTCGCCGTGGCCGCTCAGCAAATACACTTGGGGCAGCGTTTCGGTGGTCACATAGTCGATGGCCGAGGTGATTTGCCCCTCGCCGTCAAAGCTGCGCGAAACCGAGCCGGTGGAGTAATAGGCGCTCATGTCCGTATTATAAATGGAATCATAGCCGATATAGCGGCTTTTGGAGCCGCACTCCACCACCAGAGAATTGTTCTGCACAGTTTCATCGGTGTACTGCTTGGCAAAGGTGGGGTAGGTGTCGGGGTCTTTTTTCACCACCGTGATATGATCGGTCAGATCGGAATAACGGTCCAGCAGCTTCTGGATCACGGTATCCTCTTTGCCTGCCTGAGTGATCCAGTAAATGGTCACATCCTCATCCAGATTGGTGGCCACCACCTTGGTGTCGCTGGTAAGCGAATACAGCTGCGCAGCGGAAATATCAAACTGCGTAAACCGGCTGGGCAATGCCCCCGCCAGCACATTCACGGCCACTAAAATGGCCAGAACGATCAGCCCCAGCAAAAAACTGTAGCCGCCCACCCGGGCTGTGCGGGTGGTAAGCGCCTGGCGGCTGCCTGCCAGCAGCTGCCGCCATTTGGTTTGTAAGTTTTTCATCCGTTATACCTCTTTTTCTCCCAGCACTGCACACACAAGAACAAAAAGAACACGGCAACGCTGATATAATACACAATGCCGGTAACATCGAACACGCCGTTCACAAAGGTGTAAAAGCGCTCAAAGGGGGAAAGCGTTTTCATCAAAGTAGGCACGGCGCTTTCCAGAAGGCTGGGCTTTGCAATGCCCACAGCGGCCACACCGGCGGCGCACAGCGCAAAAACCGTGCCGCCCGCAAGGCCCGAGGCCGTGAGCTTATTCACCAGCAGGGCCAAAATGCCCCCCAGCACCAAAAGCACCACTACATTCACAAATTTGCCCGAGATCTGATCGGCCAGCGAGGAAGCGTAGTAGCACAGCAGCATGGCGGCCACGCAAAGCCCGGCGGCCATGCCCTGCGACTCGGCGAGCGAGGAAATGAACATGCCAATGGAAATGAGCGCCAGCCCCAAAAAGACAAACGCGATCAGCGCGCCGTAGGCGCTGGGAAGATATACATCGCCGTACAGCGAAAAGATAAACGGGTACACGCAGGCCACCAGCATGGGCGCAATAAACACAAGGGCCATGGCAAAATATTTGCCCAGCACAATGTCGGTGCTGGTGATGGGCAGCAGCGAAAGCAGCTGGTCGGTTTTTTGCTTTTTCTCCTCGGCCACCACGCGCATGGTGAGCAGGGGCACCAGCGCAATAAAGCCGATGCAAAAGCTGCCCAGCGCATATTCAAAATTGGCCACGGCGCGGTTGATGTTGTACAGCATGGCGCCAAGGCCGATGAACTCCAGCAAAAATGCCCCGAACACATAGGCCAGAAGGCCGTGTGAATACAGGCTGAGCTCATGCTTAAAGATCGCTTTCATGGCGGGGCTCCTTTCCATCGGGCTGGGCATCAGTCAGCTCGATAAAGATATTTTCCAGATCGGCCTTTTCGGGCGTAAGCTGCAAAATGGCGGTTTCGGCCTTGGCAAACGCAAAAAACAGCGCCTTGCAGGCCTCGGCGGCATCGCCGGTGATCTCCAGCTGTGCCTTGCAGCGGCCCTCCTCGGCTGTCAGAAGCCTGCAATCGCAAACGGCGGGCACGGCGGCCAGAATGCGGTGCAGCGCCTCGGCAGAGCAATCGGCGCTCAGGGTCAGGCGGCCGCCGCTGGTAAGGCGGCTTTCCAGATTCTGCGGGGTGTCAAAGGCCACCAGCTTGCCGTGCGCAATGATCAGCACGCTTTCGCAGATGGCCTGCACCTCGCTGAGAATGTGCGAGCTTAAAATGACCGTGTGGGTTTGCCCCAGCTCATGGATCAGATCGCGGATCTCAATGATCTGCAAGGGGTCCAAGCCCACGGTGGGCTCGTCTAAAATAATGTAGTGGGGGTCACCCAAAAGGGCCTGGGCAATGCCCACACGCTGGCGGTAGCCCTTGGAAAGATGGCGGATCAGGCGGTTCGCCATGGGTTCAAGGCGGGTCTCGGCCAGGGCCTTGGCCACCTGTGCATCGATCTGCGCCTTGGGCAGGCCCTTGGCCTCGGCCACAAAGCGCAGGTATTCCTCGGGCGTTTGCTCGGGATACAGCGGCGGGATCTCGGGCAGATACCCCAGCAGCTTTTTGGCCTCGCGGGCCTGCTCAAAGATATCCAGCCCGTCAATGGTCACACTGCCTGCGGTGGCGGCAAGGCAGCCCGTCATCATGTTCATGGTCGTGGATTTGCCTGCGCCGTTGGGGCCCAGAAAACCATAGATATGGCCCTGTTCAAGGGTGAACGAAATATCGTCTACCGCTGTGAAAGAGCCGTATCGCTTGGTTAAATGTTCAACTGCAATCATGTTTTTCGCACCTCCTCAATTACAAAGAAAATTCTAAGAACAAAAATTGAAAAGCTGCTGAAGAACTTGTGTAAGATATGTGGAAAAAACTGGAAAAACCCGGCGCGCGGCAGGGGCCAAATAAAAAACCGTGCAGGGAAAATAACACCCTGCACGGAAGATAAAACGATAGTTTACGGCCCATTACAGCCAAAAGCATTTTCGGATCGAGGCATATTCGCCCAGCACCAGCATGGTTTCCTCGCTGTTCAGCACAGTGTCGGGCGTGATGCTCATATCCAGCTTGCCGCCGCGCTTGAGCGCCAGAATGTTGATATGATAGCGCTTGCGGATGTTCAGCTCGCTGATGCTGCGCCCGGCCCATTCGGGCGGAATGGTTACCTCCATAATGGCGTGATCGTCCTGCAACTCAATGTAGTCCAGAATATGCTCCGAGCTGTAGCGGATCGCAGCCCACTTGGCCAGCTGCTTTTCGGGATATACCACCTCATCGGCCCCGTTGCGCAGCAAAAATTTGGCCTGCACATCGCGCTCGGCGCGGGAAACCACAAATTTGGCCCCCAGCTCTTTGAGAAGCGAGGTGGTTTCGAGAGAATTCTGAAAATTGCTGCCGATGGTAACGATGCACACATCAAAATTGCGAATGCCGAGAGAGCGCAGAAAGTCGGCGTTGGTGCTGTCGCCGATCTGGGCGTTGGTGACAAACGAAAGCACCTGATTCACCCGCTCCTCGCTGGAGTCAACGGCCATCACCTGATGGCCCAGCTCGTTCAGCTGCTGTGCAATGTGGCGGCCAAAGCGGCCCAAACCGATCAAAAGAACAGATTTCATGGAAAGCTCCTTTTTTATATAGGTAAAAAACAGGCAAAAACAAAACTTGCAGCCGGGCGGCCCCATGGCTTTACCCAACGGCGATTTTTTCCTGCGGCAGGCGCGAATGGGCCGGAGTGCGGCCAAAGGCGGCGTAAATCAGCGTGAGTGCGCCCACGCGCCCCCAGAACATCAATACGATCAGAATGCACTGCGAAAACAGCCCCAGCTGCGGCGTGATGCCCAAGGTAAGGCCCACCGTGGCTACGGCAGAAGCGGTTTCAAACATACACACCGACATGGGCAGCCCCTCGGCGGTGGCAATGGCAAGCGAGCCTAAAAAGAACAGCAGCATATACATTTCGGCAATGGTGGCGGCGTTTTTCACGGCGGAAGTGTCCATGCGCCGCCCAAAGAACTCGGCATCCTCGCGGCGGCGGAAGGTGGCCAGCATATTGGCTAAAAGAACCGCCAGCGTGGTGATCTTCATGCCGCCTGCCGTGGAGCCCGGCGCACCGCCCAAAAGCATCAGCACCACCATCAGCGCCTGGGATGGCGAGCGCATGGCGGCAAGATCGGCAGTGTTGAACCCGGCGGTGCGGGGCGTTACCGCCTGAAACCAGGAAAGCAGCGCGCGGCTTTGCACGGGGCCCGCCGTAAATTCAAAGCAGAAAAAGTACAAAGCGGGCAGCACCAGCAGCAGCGCGTTGACCGCCAGAATCACCTTGCTTTGCATCCGGTAGCGGTGCAGATGCAGCCGATGCACCCGGATATCCTCCCATGTGAGAAAGCCCAGCGAACCGCAAATGATCAGCGCTGTGATCACCAGCACCACATAGGGGTGATGGGCATACCGGGTAAGCGAAACAAAGGGGGCATCGGCGGTGCCCAGCAGATCAAACCCGGCGTTGCAAAAAGCTGAAATCGAGTGAAACACGGCGTAAAAAATGCCTTTTGGCCCAAAGTCGGCACAGAACACCGGCAAAAGCAGCACTGCGCCCGCCAGCTCAAAAAACAGGGTGGCGCGCAGGATAAAGCCGGTAAGGCGCACAATGCCGCCCACCTGCGGCGCGCCGGAGGCTTCCTGCAGGGTGCTGCGCTGCATCAGCGAGATCCTTCGGCCGGACAAAAGCGCAAAGGCGGCGGCAATGGTGATCACGCCCAAGCCGCCGATCTGGATCAGCAGCAGGATCACGCACTGCCCAAAGGCGGACCAGTAGCTGCCGGTGTCCTGCACGGCAAGGCCGGTCACGCACAGGGCCGAGGTGGAGGTGAACAGTGCCTCGGAAAACGGCGTAAGGCAGCGCGCCCGGGTAGAAATGGGCAGCACCAGAAGCAGTGCGCCCAAAAAATCAACAGCGGCAAACCCCGCAATGATCACCTGAAACGAGGAAAGCCGTTTTTTTGGCAGGGGAAAACGAAGCATAACAATTCCTTTCGGCCTAAAACAAAGGCGTGATGCGTTTGCAAAAATCAGCGCGTGGATATTATACCATTCTGTGAAGCGGAATGATATGACTTGACAGATATTTTACATATCGGCACAGGGCGCAGAGAAAAACGGCATGGAAAAAAGGCAGATGCCCGGCGGGGGTGAAAAGCCGCGAAAATTTGTTTTTTTCATATTTATCTATGGTCATTTGCCACAAAATGCCTTATTATTTTTATAGAATAGTTGCAGTATGCCCTGCCGGGCAGGGTGTGCCGCTGTAAAAATAAGCCATCAAAGGGATACCGGCCCCGGCCTGGTATCCTGGAAAAACAGCAGGGGGCGTTTATGCTGAAAACCGTTATTTTGCTGGCCGGAATGCTTTGGGCGGCCGGGCTTTGGCTGGAAAGCGGCGCCGCTGCCCGCAGCCGCGCCGCACTGCGCCATGTGGTGCATGTAAACGGCACGCGGGGAAAATCCACCGTGTGCCGCCTGATCGAGGCCGGGCTGCGGGCCGGCGGGGTGCGTGTGTTCTGCAAAACCACCGGCACCGACCCCATGACCATCAATGTGGCCGGTGTCGAGGAACCGCTGCGCCGCCGGGGCAAGGCCAATATCAAAGAGCAGGTGGGCATACTGCGCCGTGCTGCCGCCGAAAATGCCCAGGTGCTGGTGATCGAATGCATGGCGCTGCAGCCGGAATACCAGCGCTGCGCCCAGCACCGCATTCTGCAGGCAGATGTGGGCGTGATCACCAATGTGCGGCACGACCATGCGGATGTGATGGGGGCTGCTTTGCCTGAAATTGCGGATACCCTTTGCAATACAGTGCCCCAAAACGGCATTCTGTTTACCGCCGATGAGGCCATGGCCCCGCGCCTGCAGGCCTATGCCGAAAAAATGCACAGCCGGTTCACGCTGGCCCGCCCAAACGGCAGCGAGCCGGATTTTGATTTTGCCGAGAATATCGCACTGGCGCTGGCCGTGTGCCAGCAGCTGGGCGTTGCGCGCCAAACCGCCCTGCAGGGCATGGCGCACTATAAGCGTGACCCCTATGCGCTGGCCCTGTACACCGCCGGAAACGGCATATTTGTGAACGCTGTTTCGGTGAACGACCCGGATTCTACTTATATCGTGTGGCAGCAGCTGCAGGCAAAGCTGGGGGCCAAGGCCGGGCGGCTGGTGCTGATCGTGTGCAACCGTGCCGACCGCGGCAGCCGCACCCGGGATATGCTTACGGTGTGTACCCGCCTGGCCCCGGCGGAGATCTGGCTGGCGGGCTCGCACAAAAACTATATGAAGGCCCGGCTGCACCGCCTGCTGCCCGGGTGCTGCGTGCGCAGCTTTGCGCGTGCCGCCCAGATGCCCCTGGGGCAAACGCCCCGGGGCACGGTGCTGCTGGCAGTGGGAAATCTGTACGGCGCAGGGCGCGAGCTGATCGCCCGGGCGCGTGAGGAGGGAAGCGAATATGTATAACCAGATCATTCTTTTGGGCGTGATGGTCAGCATGATCTTCACCGAGCTCACCGGCCTTTCGGCGGGCTTGATCGTGCCGGGATATCTGGTGCTGGCGCTGCACAGCCCGGGGCGCATTGCCGTTACGCTGGCGGTGGCCGCTGCGGCGGTGCTTTTGTGCCGCCTTGCCTCCCGCTGGCTGATCTTATACGGCCGCCGCCGCTTTTCCTTTCTGATCCTGCTCACCTTTTTGTTAAGCTGGGCACTGAGCGCCTGCAGGCTTTTGCCCTTCAGTGTGATCGGTGTGCTGATGCCCGGCATTCTGGCGCGTGAGATCGATCGTCAGGGCTTTCGGGATGCCCTTTTGGCCATTGCCGCCGCCACCCTGCTGACAGCGCTGGTGCTGCTGGCCATCGGCCAAAAGCTGCCCGGTGTGTGAAAGGGGGCTTTTGCACATGAATGCTTTGCAAAAGCGCCGCACAGGGGCGCTGGTGCTGGCCGTGGCGTGGCTGGCAGCCTGCCTGCTGCTCACGCTGGCCTGGGGCCAAAAACGACCAGCCGAGGACTATGCCGTAAAGCTGCAGGCCGCGCAAACGCTGCAGGGCTGGATGGACGATGTGAAGCGCTATAAGCTGGAAGCCGGGCTGGCCATCACCCCGTATGACACCCATCAAACCGGCATGATCGGCGATGAGTATACCCCCATCACCACAAGCCTTGGCTCCGAGGAGGCCAAGCGCACCACGGCCAATGCCGATATGGCGGCGCTGCTGGTGCAAATGCTCACCGAGGCCGGGGTAAAAACGGGGGATACCATCGGCGCAGGCTTTTCCGGCTCGTTCCCCACCATGAATCTGGCCCTGCTGGCCGCCTGCGAGGCCATGCAGGTAAAAGTGATCTATATCGCTTCGCTGGGGGCAAGCACCTTTGGCGCCAACCAGCCGGAATTTACTTTTCCGGACATGGTGTGCCGCCTGTATCTGGAGGGCAAGCTGCAAACGCCCCCGGCGCTCATCACCCCCGGCGGCGATTACGACTGCGGCGGAGAAATGTTTGAAGAGGACCGTGAGGCCGCACTGGCGCGCATTGCAGGCTACGGTGTGGCCGAGATCATGCGGGAAAAAGACTTTGCGGCCAATCTGAAAGCCCGCGAGGCGCTGTATGCCGCGCAAGGGCCCATCAGCTGCTTTGTGGGCGTGGGGGGCAACATTACCACCATTGGCATGCAGGAAGACACCATGAAGCCCGGCGTGCTGGCCCCCTACACCGTAACGGCGGTGCGCCCGGACGATGGCCTTCTGCAATATTACAATGCCCGCGGCCTGCCGGTGCTGCATATTTTAAACATCAAACAGCTGGCGGCGCAATACAGCCTTCCGTTTGACCCCGAGATCATTTTGCCCCCGGGGCAAAGCGCCGTGTATTTTTGCACGGAATACCCCCGGGCGCTGGCAGCGGCCGGTGTGCTGGGGGCGGCGGTGCTTTTGCTGTTTGCCTGCAAAAAGCCGCGTGACCGAAAAGGAGAACCCTGTTGAAACTGCCTGAAATTCACATTTCGGATTTTGAGATCCAGAAAACCGACCAGAAAGAATTGTACATCGGCGCGGCGTTGATCGGGCTGAGCTTTCTGATGCCGATCCTGTTTACCGTGCAAAGCTTCCGGGTGCAGGAATATATGTATCTGGCGCTGGAATATCAGGAAAAGACCGACCTGATGATCGCGGCGCTGCGCCTTGTGATGCTCAACGCCCTGCGCGCCGCCCCGCACTACATTGGTGCGTATTTTATTGCGGAATCCGTGCAGATCTACTGGCGCGGGCGCAAATGCTGGGTGCCCAATGCCTGCATGATCCTGGTGATCCTGCCGCTGGTATACGAAGCAATTTACATCGTAAACGGCGTCCGGTATGACTTTGGCCTGCCTGCAATTTTGCTCAGCTTGTGCGTGGCGCTGTTTCGCCGCATGGACTATCAGTATATCTCGCGCACCAAAAAAACGCTGATGCTGCTGATTTTGACGGTGGCGTTTCAGTTTTTGGATATCATGCCGCTGATGAGCTCGCTGCCGGTGGGCCGCGGCGAAACCAGCATAGATATCAAACTGATCGCCGCGGTGCTGGAGGCTGACCCGCTTTTGAACGCCGTGGGCGCGGTGGGCATTTTGGTGGTGGCGCTGTTTGCGGTCATTATTCTGCTGCAACTGCGGGACGAAAACAACTTTCAGCGCCTGGCAAAGGAGCGCGAAAAAACACAGGCCGCGCAGAGCCGCGCCCTGCTGCTGGAAATGAAAAACCGCACCTATCAGGAAATGAAATATCTGGTGCATGATCTTAAATCGCCCCTTACCAGCACCCAAACGCTGGTGGGCGTTTTGAAAATGCAAAGCGAAATGAACGGCAACGAAAAAGAGCTGGAATATCTGAGCCGCATTGAAAACCAGATGGACCGCATGAGCGGCATGATCTCGGAAATTCTGTACGAAAACCGCTGCAGCCGCACCGAAACCGCGCACCTTCTGGATATGGCGCTGGCGCAGGTGTCGGTGGAAAGCTACGCCGCCTGCGTACACATTGACAATGAGGTGCCGGAAACCTGCGTGAGCGTGAACAGCATTCTGTTCACGCGGGTGCTGGTCAACCTGATCCGCAATGCCGCACAGGCCGCCGTGAGCAGCCGCCCGCTGGAAATCTGGCTGCGGGTGCGGGCCAGATTGGTGGAGGGCGTGCCCTATGTTACTTTTTCGGTGACGGACAATGGCCGCGGCATGACCGAGCAGGAGCAGGCCGCCATGTGGGAACAGGGCATTTCGGGCAAGGGCTCCAGCGGGCTGGGCCTTGCGTTTGTGAAAAAGACCGTAGAAGCCATGGACGGCTCGGTGGTTTCCGAAAGCCGCCCGGGCAAGGGAACGCGCTTTTTGATATTTTTACCGGAGGTACTGGACTATGGAACGCAAAATAACGATTCTTTCCATTGACGATGAGGAGAATATCCGCTTTGCCTTGGGCGAATTGTTTCGCTTTCAGGGCTGGGAAGCCTGCTGCGCGCCCACAGTGGAAACGGGCATCGAGCAGTTTCGGCTGCACCGCCCGGACATTGTGCTGATCGATTATCATATGCCGGGCATCAACGGAGTGGAGGGCGTGCGCCTGCTGCGCAAGCTTTCCCGCACGGTGCCCATCATTGTGTTTACCATTGATGAAAGTCAGGAGGTGGCCGATCAGTTTTTGCAGGCCGGCGCCAGCGACTTTGCCCTGAAGCCCATCAAGGCCCCGGATATCATCAGCCGCATCAAGCTGCACCTGCGCCTGCTGGAACGCGAGCAGCCTGCCCAGCCGCTGAGCAAGGGCCTGAGCGAAGCTACGCTGCAGCTGGTGCTGGATTCGCTGAAAGAGGGCGAGGATTACATGACGGTGAACGAGGTGGCCAAAAGCAGCGGCCTTGCTTACCAAACGGTGTACCGCTATTTGCAGTATCTGATCCAGAATAAAAAGGTGGAGATGGTGAGCATTTACGGCAAGGTGGGCCGCCCGCGCCAGCTGTTTCGCCGCACACCGGAAAATTAAGCATATTAGCCAACAGGATAAATAATTCTTTGTGCAATACTACAAAGCAAGCACTTTATAATATAAAGTCCTTGGCCGGAAAACCGGCCGGGGACTTTATATTTTTAGGAATTTTTTGAGATAAATATGAGAAAAACTTTACACAGGCAATAAACAGTTATTATAATTTGAGAGTAATGTACACAGAATTTTCACAAATGGAGTTCCGCTTTTCTCCGGGTTATGAAAGTTCGGCATTCCCGTGCGGCGCACGGGTGAAGACCCCCAAAACAAAGGAGGAAATACAATGAAAAAAATGCAAGTCACCAAGCGCGTGGCTGCGCTGGGTTTGGCAGCAGCCATGATGACTGGCTGCGGCGCTCAGGGCGCTGCTTCTTCGCAGCCTGCAGCCTCCACCCCGGCCGACACCGGCGCTTCTGCCGAGGCCGACTACACCTCGTTGGATGATTTTGTGCTGTGGAACGAGGATGGCACCCTCACCACCACCGGCCGTGACGCTTCGGGCGAAAACGGCGTGGTTTCCTCGGGCAAGTACGAAGCCTCCAAGATCGGCCGCACCATCATTGAGCAGGGCGGCAACGCTGTGGATGCTGCTGTGGCCGTTGGCTTTACGCTGGGCCTTGTGGAGCCCAACGCCACCGGTTTGGGCGGCGGCGGCTTTATGACTCTGCGCTCGGCCGAAACCGGCGAGGTGGAGTTTATCAACTTCCGTGAGTGCGCCCCCGCTGCTGCCACCCCCGATATGTGGCAGGTGGACTCCGAGGGCAATGTGATCGGCGGCCAGAACATGAACGGCGGCAAGGCCGTGGGCGTGCCCGGCTATGTGGCAGGCCTGCTGTATGCACTGGATAACTACGGCACCATGACCCGTGAGCAGATCATGGCTCCCATCATTGAGCTGGCCGAAAAGGGCTTTACCGTTACCCCCACGCTGGCCAACGATATGAACAACAGCTACGACAAGCTGATGCTCTACTCCGAGAGCGGCAAGCTGTTCCTGAAGGATGTTGACGGTATGCTGATGCCCTACGATATCGGCGATACCTTTAAAAACCCCGATTACGCCAAAACTCTGAAGCTGATCGCCGATCAGGGCGCAGAAGTCTTCTACAAGGGCGAGATCGCCGATGCCATGGTGGCAGCCACCCAGAAGTACGGCGGACTGATGACCAAGGAAGATCTGGCCAACTACGAAGTTGAGGTTATGGAGCCCGTACACGGCACCTACCGCGGCTATGACATCTATTCTTCTCCCTCTCCCTCCTCGGGCGGCACCATCGTGCTGGAGATCCTGAACATTCTCGAAAACTTTGATCTGCCCAGCATGGAGCAGGATTCTGCCGAGGCACAGCACCTGATCGGCTCTGCCTTTGCCATGGCTTATGCCGACCGCGGCGAGTACATGGGCGACACCAAGTTTGTGGATGTGCCTATCGAGGGCCTGCTGAACAAGGATTACGCCAAGAAGCTGGCCGACAAGATCGACATGGACACCGCTATGACCAATGTTCTGCCCGATGATCCCTGGATGTTTGAGCATCAGGATACCACCCACTACTCTGTGGCGGACAAGGACGGCAACATGGTGGCAGTTACCTGCACGGTAAACGGCTACTTCGGCGCTTCTGTGGCTGTGGATGGCTACGGCTTTGTGATGAACAACGAAATGGGCGACTTCAATGTGGGCGCAGACCACCCCAACTCCATCGCAGGCGGCAAGACTCCTCTGTCCAGCATGAGCCCCACCGTGATCGAAAAGGACGGCAAGCCCGTGGCAGCTCTGGGCTCTCCCGGCGGCACCACCATCATTGCCACCGTTTCTCAGCTGTGCTCTAACCTGATCGACCATGGCATGACCATGCAGGAAGCCATTGATGCACCCCGTATCAAGGGCTTCCGCAACACCACGCTGGATTACGAGGGCCGCTTCTCGGAGGAAACCATCTCTGAGATGGAGGCTAAGGGCTGGACCATGAACGCCAGCGATGACTTTAACCGCGCCTTCGGCTCGGTGAACGCTGTGCGCTACGCAGAGGACGGCACGCTGGACGGCGGCGCTGACCCCCGCCGTGACGGTAAGGCACTGGCCTACTGATCTTTTGTAAGGCAGCCAAACAAAAAAGCGGAAATACAGGGCGCAGTGCCGGCCGGCACTGCGCCCTTTGTTTGCAGCCAAAACCGGCGGAAAGGGCAAACCCACCAAAATAACGGGGAACTTATGTGCGTTTTGTACAAAGGGATTTGATTTTTGATTGATGAAAATTTAGAATAATTTAATGAAATTTTTACATCAAAAATATTTTAGTAGTGCAATATGCCACACTTTTCTTTTAATATTTGGCCGTTATGCACAAAGAACGGCTTTATTTTATTAAGTTTTGAAATGATCAAAAGGGGCCAAACTTTATATTTCTCATATTTATTCTGAGAAAAATATGAGAACAAATAGAAAATTTCAGAGAATTTTCATATAATTTACACATACCGCAAGGGGCGGGGGAAAATGTTCCCCTTGCCCGTTTGCAGCATACAAAAGGTTCTGAAGAAGGAGATCCTGAAAGCGGTGCGGCGCGCATTTGCCGCACCGACAAAATTAAGGAGGAAAAAATGAGAAAGACAAGCTCTAACCGTTCGATCGCCAAGAGCGCGATCGCACTCGGCTTGGCTGCCGCTCTGACTGCCTGCAGCAGCACTGCCGCTTCCAGCGCAGTGGCCAGCAGCGCCGCTCCCAGCGAAGCAGCCTCCGGTACCGAGGCTTCTGAAGATGAAGTCTGGCTGCCCTATGATGAAAACTTCGAGAAAAAGCGCGATGAGCGCGATGCCACCGGCAAAACCGGCGCAGTGGCTTCCTGCAACTGGTACGCCAGCAAGGCCGGCCTGGACATTCTGAAAGAGGGCGGCAACGCCTTTGATGCAGCTGCAGCTGTGGCCTACACCCTGGGTGTGGCCGAGCCCTACTTCTCGGGCCTGGGCGGCGGCGGCTTCATGACCATCTACAGCGCCGAAGAAGACAAGGTAAGCGTGATCGACTTCCGTGAAACTGCTCCTGCTGCTGCCAACGCCCAGATGTGGCTGGACGAGAACGGCGAAATGAAGCAGTTCAGCCTGGATGGCACCAACAACCTGGGCACCATGAGCTCCATCGGCGGTTTGTCGGTGGCTGTGCCCGGCGAAGTGGCAGGCTTTGAATATCTGCTGGAGAACTACGGTTCTGATGCTGTGACCCGTCAGCAGATCTTCCAGCCTGCTATCGACACTGCCAACAACGGCTATGTTGTGGGCGTTACCTTCAAAGAAGAGCTCGACAGTGAGTACAGCGGCATTGCTGCTAACGAGACTCTGAGCAACATTTACCTGAACGAGGCTGGCCTGCCCTATGAAGTGGGCGATGTGATCACCAACCCCGATCTGGCCAAGACCCTGCAGCTGATCGCTGACGGCGGCAAGGATGCCTTCTACACCGGCGACATGGCACAGGCTATGGTGGATGCCGTTGCAGACTGGGGCGGCAACATGACCATGGACGATCTGGCCAACTACGAAGTCAAGGTTCGCGAGCCTGTGGTGGGCCACTATAAGGACTACACCATCTACTCTCTGCCCCCGGCATCCTCCGGCGGCACCCATCTGGTAGAGATCCTGAACATTCTGGAGAACTACGACGATATGGACACCATCGGTGTGAACAGCGCCGAGTATGTACACCGCTTCTCCGAAGCATTCAAGATCGCCTTTGCTGACCGTGCTCAGTACATGGCCGATACCGATTTTGCCGAAGTGCCTCTGGCTCAGCTGACCAGCAAGGAATACGCTGCCGAGCGCTACAGCGAGATCACCGAAAAGAGCGGCAGCTATGTGGCTGTTGAGCCCGAAGAGCTCGAGCATTACGCCACCACCAGCTTCTCTGTGGTTGACCAGTGGGGCAACATGGTTGCCTGCACCAAGACCATCAACTATGGCTTTGGCTCCAAGGTTGGCGTGCCCGGCTACGGCTTTGTTATGAACGACGAAATGGACGACTTCTCGGCTGATCCCGAGAGCGTGAACTGCGCAGAAGGCGGCAAGCGCCCCCTGTCCAGCATGAGCCCCTCCATCGTTCTGTACCCCGATGGCTCTCCCTACATGACCATCGGCAGCCCCGGAGCAACCCGTATCTTCCCCACCATCGCACAGGTGATCGAGCGCATGATCGACTATGATATGGACATTCAGGATGCTATCGACTGTGCCCGTATCTACGACAACGCTTCCGAAAACATCTGCTACGAGTCCGGCGGTGTGAACCCCATCACTCCCGAAGTTGCTGCTGAACTGCAGGAGCGCGGCCACGAAGTGACCGATAAGGGCGAATGGCAGCTGTTCTTTGGCGGCGTTCAGGGCATCTCCATTGCTCAGGACGGCACCCTGCGCGGCGGCGCTGACCCCCGCCGTGACGGCAAGGCTCTGGCCTACTGATCGAAAAACCACTGTAAAAAAGAATCTTTTGTAACAGAGGCTGCCCGCTCTATCCTCACCGGGCGGGCGGCCTTTTTTTCAAAAACGGATATTATGGTATTTTGAGAAAACAACGAAAAGGAGATTTTTATCATGAAGAAAATTGCTACTATCGCTATGGCCGGTGCTCTGGCCCTCTCTCTGGTTGCCTGCGGCGGCTCCAGCGCTTCCAGCGCAGCCCCTGCTGCTTCTGCTCCCGCTGCTTCCACTGCTGCTTCTGCCGCTGCAGCCGATCTGACTGAGATCAGCGCTGGTATGTGCCAGACTCCCGCTATCCTGACCAGCATTGGCCAGAGCGCTGACGTGGACATTGCCAACACCCTGTGCAGCAAGGCCGGCATTGAGGTCACCATGAACAAGAGCATCACCGGCGACGAGCTGCCCGATGACTGCAAGACTCTGATCCTGGCTGTGGGCGGTTCCTCCAAGGGTCTGGGCGCTGCCGGTATCGACGCTGATCAGGAGCTGGCTCGTACCGACGCTCTGATCGCTGCTGCCAAGGAAAAGGGCATCACCATTCTGGCTATGCACACCGGTGGCTCCGCTCGCCGCGGCACCCTGTCTGACAGCTTCATCAACCCCGCTTTCGAGGGCTGCGATGCTGCTATCGTGGTTTCTGAAGGCGATACTGACGGCCTGATGTCCGGCATTCTGGCTAAGAACAGCACCCCCGCTACCTATGTCGAGAACACCGCTGGTTCTCTGGCAGCTCTGCAGAACGCTTTTGGCAAATAAGACAAAAGCCGTTTCACTCTGTTGTAATCAATAACACCCACAGCGGCCCGCAGGCCGGGCCGCTGTGAACAGAATAAGGAGAACATCATTATGACACCTTATGTGATCACTTTTGTTGTGATGGTCGGTGTCTTCATGATCGGCTGCTTTGCTCTCAAGCTGCCTGTCGGCGTTTCCATGCTGGCTGCAGCGCTCTGCGGAGCTTTGGAGGGCGGCCTTGGCACTGAAACCATCCGTATGATGGTGGAAGGCGAGTTCGGTTATGTGGATACCATTCTGACCATCGGCTGCGCCATGATCTTTATGAAGGTTATCGAAGAGTCCGGTGCGCTGGATGCTTTGAGCAGCCTGATCATTGAGAAATTCCATCGTTTCCCCGCTGTTCTTTTGATCCTCATCATGCTCATCATCATGTTCCCCGGCATGATCACCGGTTCTTCTACTGCTGCGGTTCTGTCCGCTGGTTCCATTATGGCTCCTGTACTGGCTCTCATGGGCATCGATGCCGTTACCGCCGGTTCCATCATTGCCATGGGCGCTCTGCTGGGCATGATCGCACCCCCCGTCAACACCGCCGCTCTGATCATCTGCGCCGGTATCGACGTGCCCTATGTGGGCTTTGAAGGCCCTCTGGCCCTGATCACCTTCCCCCTGGCTGTGCTGTTTGTGCTGATGCTCGGCTACAAGCAGGCCCGCCACATGAACTACGAAGAGCTGAAGCCCGCTTTGGAAAAGCAGGATGCCGTTCGCAAGCAGTTCGGCGCCCGCATCTACCTGCCTTTGCTGGTTCTGGTGGCGCTCATGATCGTGTTTAAGGTCCTCAAGCTGGGCGAAGACATCGGTATGCCTCTGATGTTCCTCATCAGCGCTGCTGTTGGCCTGTTCACCGGCAAGAAGATCAATGTGCTGACTGCCGTTCCCGCTGCTATCCGCACCGCTGCTCCCGTTATGGGCATTCTGATGGGCGTTGGTATGTTCATCGAAGTGATGACTGCCACCGGTGTTCGCGGCCTGATCGTTATCAGCTGCCTGCGCCTGCCCAGCGCTCTGTGGCTGCTGGCCTGCGCCATCAGCATCCCCCTGTTCGGCGCTGTTTCTTCTTACGGTGCCTGCTCGGTGCTGGGCGTGCCCTTCGCTTACATTTATGCCTCCCTGCTGGGCGGCAACTCGGTGGTGGTTCTGGCTGCCATCAGCCTGATCGCCGCAGTGGGCGACATGATGCCTCCCACGGCTCTGGCCGGCTTGTTTGCCGCACAGGTGACCGGTGTGAAGCAGTACACCCAGATCCTGAAGCGCTGCATTGTGCCCATCATCATTCTGCTGGTTTACGCCAGCTTCTTCCTGGCAAATTCCAAGCTGATTGCCGGGCTGTTTTAAAGGAGGGGCAATATTATGAGTATCATTACCATCATTTACCTGGCCATTGCCCTTCTGGTTTTTGTAAGCACACTGTACAATCTGATTTTCAAAGAAGAGCGCATTGTTGACCAGATCAACGCAGCCATGATCCTGATCCCGCTGCTGCTGCGCATCTTGCTGATCAAGTAAAGGAGGGCGAATAGAATGAATATGAAGAAAACTTATCTGTCCGCCGCCGCTATCCTGGTAGTTGCAGGCATTGTGGGCAGCATTGCCGGCATGAGCTTTTACACCAAGCGCCACTTCCAGGAAGATATCGTTACCGGCCCCAATGTGACCGAAGTCTTTAAGCTGAGCAAGTACAACCCCAATCTGGAAGGCACCATTGGTGACTCGGATGTGTATGTGCTGAAAGGTGAAAAAGAGGGCGGTTCTCTGGTAGTGCTGGGCAGCACCCATGCCAACGAGCCCTCGGGCCACATGGCAGGCATTCTGCTGGAGGAAAACGCCAATGTGGATGCGGGCACCATCTATGTGATCCCCAACATCAACAACTCGGCCTTGACCCATAACGACCCTCTGGATGGTTCGCCCCAGTATATGCACTTCACCAACAAAAACGGTGAAACCCGCACCTTCCAGTACGGCTCTCGTGCCACCAACCCCATCGACCAGTGGCCCGACCCCGACATTTACACCCACAAGTCCTCCGGCCAGACCTTGTCCGGCTCGGAGACCCGTAACCTGAATCGCTGCTACCCCGGCGTTGAGGACGGCACGCTGTCCGAGCAGGTGGCTTACGCCGTGACCAACATGATCAACACTCTGGAAATTGACATGGAGATCGACCTGCACGAGTCCAGCCCCGAATACGCTGTGAACAATGCTACCGTTGCACACGAGCGCGCTGCTACCATTGCCGCCGAGGGCGTGCTGGATCTGCAGCTGGAAGGCATTTCCATGAGCCTGGAGCCTTCTCCCACCACTCTGCACGGCCTGACCCACCGCGAGCTGGGCGATTTCACCAACACCTACGCTCTGCTGATGGAAACCGGCAACCCCAGCCAGGGCCGTCTGCGCGGCTACACCGACGAAACTCTGGTGAAAACCGGCAAGGACCCCTGCTATGTGATCGCTTATGATCTGGGCCTTTTGTATGTGGATTACAGCAGCGGCGATTTCCCCATCGAGCTGCGTGTTGGCCGCCATCTGGCCGGTATCAACGCATATATCAATGCGTTCAACAACAACAGCTCTGAGGATAAGCAGATCGTGGTAAGCGGCATTCCCGGCTATGACGAGCTGGTAAACGGCAGCCTGGGCGATTACCTGCTGTAAGGCAAAAACAAGGCGTTATCTTTTTTCATCTATCTTTTTCATAATCTTTTATTCTCCTTTAAAACCCCCGGCTTTTCGGCGTGCAAGCACCGAAGGGCCGGGGGTTTTGCTTTGGATCGGGCATAAGAAACACAGCCCTTTTGCTTTCCTGAAAACAGGCAGCAAAAGGGCTGTTTGCGTTTTTATATCTCGCCGTAAATGGTAGCGGTAAAGCCCGCCTGCTTTTTGCTTTGGTACATGGCATGGTCGGCCCGGCGATACAGCATATCAAAGTTTGCGGTCTCCTTGCCGTCATACAGGCACGCGCCAAGGCTGACTACGATCGGCCTTGGGCCAAGCTCGGGGATCTGAATGCTTTTGATGTTGTCAAACAGGCGCGCAAAAAAGGATTCAGCGCTGGCCTTTTCGGTAACGGTGGGCACAAAAATGGCGAATTCATCGCCGCCAAGGCGCATTACAATGTCATCGCTGCGGCAGGAATTTTGCAGGGTGGCAGCAATGGCAACGATCACGGCATCGCCCACCGCGTGGCCAAAGGTGTCGTTGATGGATTTGAATTTGTCACAGTCGATCAGGCACAAAAGGCCGCTCACCTTGTTTTGCAGGGCAGTTTCGATCAGCTTTTCGCCGCTGCCGCGATTGTAAAGGCCGGTCATCTGATCCCTGCGGGCCATGTTCAGCAGCCTGTCCTCGCGCTCTTTCTGCTGCTCAATGCACTCCACGCAGTACAGCACATGGTGCAGGTGCCCGTGGGCATCATAGTCCACGGCGATAAAGCGGTCACGGCACCAGCCGGAGAGCTTGCTGTAAAACACATTCACAATGGAATCCTGCCCCTGCAGGCGCTGCTCCAGCGTGCGGAGATCCACAAATTTCAGCTGATCCTCCAGATGGTCTTCCCGGCAGAAGGCGTGCAGCACCGCATCGGCGTGTGCGCAGAAATCCTCCTCGGCGGTGTAACGGCTATCCAACGAGGCTATTTTGCCAACCATTCGCTGCACGCTATCGCTGGCCTTTATAATATGAAAAGAGTGGGTCTGCACATTGATATAGTGCATGGAAATATAAATTTTCGCCAGCGCCGAATACCCGCTGAACCGTGCCGCGCGGGCAGATCTGATTTGCGTGTTGCGAATTTTGTAAAACGATATGATCACCGTGGCGATCATATCCAAAAAAGTGGTCAGCCCCAGAAAATCGCTTTCGGGGGGATTATCCACCCCGAAAAAACCGCGTATTTCACTGTTGTAGCGGAAAGGGCACACCACAAGGCTGTGAACATTCTGCGCCTTCAGAAGCGCATAGGTGTGGGGATGCTCCTGCCGGATGGTTTCAGCATCGTGCAGGATCACGCTTTTGCCCTGATCGAACCGATCATACCACCAGCGAATGGTCTGCATGGGAACGGCCTTCAGATTGCCTATCTCGGGGCTTACGCCGTCGGCGCACCACTCATAGGTGTTGGAGGTGGTGCGGGTTTTCTCGTTGTCCTCAAAAATATAAATGCGGTCAGACCCGATCTGCCTGCCCAGAAAGCTGATAAACTCGTTGATCTGCTGCTCGGCGGTATCATACATCAGCGCCGAACGCAGCGCCCGGTTGATGACAAGCTCGTATTTGATCAGTGTTTTCACCACACACCCCTCCTTTCGTACTAAAAGGCATACATATAACTGATTATAACAGATTTTTTGCAAAAATGCTGTTTTTCGAGAAAAATTTTTAAAACAGGGAAAACCGATAAAACCGCAAAAGTAAAAAGCGCCCCGGCCGGCAGCACAATGCTGCCAGTCGGGGCGCTTGAACGAAGACCCTTCAAGTTATGACTAAAACCAAGCCGCAAAGGGCAACAGCTGCGGCGCTTACAGCGTGCCGGTGGGGGCCACGCCGATCATAAATTCCACGCCGATGGCCACCAGCACCACCAGCAGCGAAATGATAAAGCCGTGGATCATGGGGCGCGCACCGCTGCGGCACAGGGCCTTAAAATCTGTGTTCAGGCCAATGGCAGCCAGAGCGGCCACCATCAAAAACTTGCTCACGGCTTTCAGCTGGGCGGCCAGCGCAGCGGGGATCAGCCCAAGACTGGTGAGTGCCGACATGGCCAAAAAGCCCAGAATGAACCAGGGAAAGATCGAGCGGATGCTCACCTTTACGCCCTCGCCGGACTGCAGGCTCTTTTTCTTTTTCAGGTGCAGGTTGATGGCGGCAAAGGCCAGCACGGCGGGGATAATGGCCAGGGTGCGGGTCAGCTTGACCATGGTGGCAAAGTCACCGGCGGCTTCGCTGAAGGCATAGCCGGTGGCCACCACGCTGGAGGTATCGTTTACGGCGGTGCCGGCCCACAGGCCGAAGGCGGCATCCGAAAGGCCCAGCCAGTGCCCCAGAATGGGGAAAACCACGATCATCACGGTGTCAAACAAAAAGGTGGCCGAAAGCCCGTAGGCAATATCCATATCGGTGGCTTCGATCACCGGGGCAATGGCGGCAATGGCCGAGCCGCCGCAAATGCCGGTGCCAGCGTTGATCAGGCTGCTGGTTTTCCAGTCGAGGCCCATGGCCCTGCCGATCAGCGCGCCAAGGCCAAAGCAGGTGGCCAGTGTAAACACCATTACGGTAAGCGAAAAACGCCCCACGGTGAGCACGGTGCGAATATTCAGGCTGGCGCCCAGCAGAATAATGGCGAATTTCAAAATCTTTTTCGAGGTGAATTTAATGCCGGGCGCCGTGAGGGGCGTGGGCTTTTTTACGGCGTTTACAAACATGCCGATAAACATGGCGATCACCGATGCGCCAATAAAGTGCAGCCCGGCGCTTTCTTCCAGCATTTCAAGGCTTTTGGCAATGGCTGCGATCACAATAGCCAGCGCCATACCGGGCAAAAATTTCGTAAGCTTCTTCATCATGTTCCGTTCCTCCCAAAATTTGCGGTGCCTGTTTATTTTACGACTCTTACATGATAAAATAAAGGCATAAAAGAGAATGGCTCGATTCCGCTTTGTAATAGATGGAGGACCCTATGGAACAAAAACTCGAAACCTTTCTGGCCCTGTGCCAAACCATGCACTATGGGCGCGCAGCCGAGCTTTTAAACCTTTCGCAGCCTGCCGTGAGCAAGCATATCAAGGCGCTGGAAACCGAATACGCCGTGCAGCTGTTCACCTATACGGCCCGCCGCCTGCACAAGACCCGCGCGGGCGAGCTGCTGGAGCAATATGCAGTGTCGCTGCGCTACAACGAAGAAAAGCTGGTGCAAAGGCTGCACGAAAAGCCGCAAACACTGCTGCGTATGGGGGCCACAAAATCCATTGGCGATTACATTCTGCTTTCCGAGATCCGCCGGTTTCTTTCCCAGCCGGGCCACACGCTGCAGTTTCTGGTGGACAATACCGCCCGCTTGCTGGCCGGGCTGGAAGCAGGGGAATTGGATTTTGTGATTTTGGAGGGCATCTTCGATAAGCAGCGCTACGATTGGTTTTTGCTGCGGGAAGAGCCGTATATCGGCGTTTGCAGCCGTGAGCATCCGTTTGCCGGGCGCAGGGTGCCGCCCGAGGAGCTGTTTCGCCAGCGGCTGATCCTGCGCGAAGAGGGCTCGGGCACCCGCGCCATTCTGGAAAACGGCCTGCAGCAGATGGGCTGCAGCGTTTCGGCATTTGCGGCGTGCGCGTATATCAGCTCGTTCAAGGTGATCAAGGAGCTTGTGCGCCAAGGGGCCGGGGTCAGCTTTTTATATCAGGCCGTGGTGCAAAACGAAACGGAGTTCGCGCAGTTTTCCTGCCCGCCGCTCACCGGCAGCCACGAGCTGAATGTGGTGTTTTTAAAAAACACCAACGCCGCCGCAGCCGCAAAAAAGTTTTTGGGCTGCGGCTGAAGGCGGGCAAGGGGCACAAAAAAGGCAGGGTGCGAAACCCTTGAAAAGGTTTCGCACCCTGCCGGTGCCTGTAAGGCTTAAATTACTTTGCAGCAGCGCTGGAAGCAGCAGCCTCGCTGGAAGCAGCCTCGGAAGAAGCAGCCTCGGAAGAAGCAGCCTCGCTGGAAGCAGCCTCAGAAGAAGCAGCCTCGCTGGAAGCAGCCTCGCTGGAAGCAGCCTCGCTGGAAGCAACCTCAGAAGCAGCCACGGAAGAAGCAGCAACGCTAGAAGCAGCCTGAGAAGAAGAAGCGGGAGCCTTGGAACCACCGCAAGCAACCATGCTCATTGCCAGAGCAGCAGCCAGAGCAACAGAAACGATCTTTTTCATAATAAGTATCTCCTTTTGTATGCAAATGCAAAATATTCGGTGCGGCACAAGCGAAAAAACTTCGCAGGCCGAGCGCCCTGGTAAGCGTGGCACTATGCCCTCCTACCGAGAACTTATTATAGGCCACTCTGCGCCCGGAATCAAGTAACAAATTTGTGAAAAGCGCATAACAAATTGTTACTTTTTTGTAAAAATAGCCGGAAAACCGCGCTGCGGCCGTACAAAATGGGCAGGGCACTTGGGCAAAATTGCCAAGAAAAATCTTTTGCAATTGTGCAAAAAAGAAATCGGGGCTGCCGAACAGCACGCTCGGCAGCCCCGGAAAAAGTAAAGATCAGATCATACGAAAACGGCGTTTTCGGCAGGGCGGGTAAAGTTTTGCTCCAGCATGGCAATGTGGGAAAGGAAAGCCTCGTCGGTGAAATATTTTGCACCGTGGGGGCACTTGCGCACACAGCTTTGGCACTTGATGCAAACGCCGGTCACCTGCTTGGGGTCGGCCATGTCGATCGAGCCCATGGGGCACTCCTGGGCGCACAGGCCGCAGCCGGTGCAGCGGTCCTCATGGGTAAGGGGCTTGGCTTTTAAGAATTTGGCGGGCTGGCCGTCAACGCCTTTGGGCACATAGTACGGGGCGGCGGCATCACCGGTGGGCTGCACGGCAGTCAGGGGGCCTTGGGCAGCCAGCACCTTGGCGGCTACGGCATCGGCAAACTCACGCAGGGCCTGCAGATCCTCTGCGCCGGGGCGGCCGGGGGCCAGCTTGTCCGAGAAGGCGTGGGTGCCCACAAAAGCGCCTGCGCCCACGGGGCAGAATTCGTTTTTCTGCAGCACGGCGCACAGCTCGGCCAAAGAATTATCAAACGAGCGGTTGCCAAAGGTCACCACAGCGGCGGCCAGTGCGCCGCAGCCGTGCAGCTGCTCCTGATAGTAGGGCAGCATTTTGTTGGGCAGCTTGCCGGCATAGGTGGGGCCTGCCGCCACCACAAAATCGCCGGGGCCAAAGGTGTGGGGCTTGGCGTGGGCGGCGGGCAGCGTAATGTCAATTTCGCTGCAGGGGGCGTCAAAGCGCTCGGCCAGCTTGTGTGCCACCGTGCGTGCGGCCAAAGCCGTGTTGCCGGTGGGGCTGAAGTAAAGGGCATAAACATGGTCGATCTGCATGATGATTTCTCCTTTTCCGTTGGTTCAAAAATTCTATGGCGCGCACCCTTTGCAACGGGCGCGGCACCTTATAAGTAGGCGGGGCTAAGCCTTGCCGCCGGTTTGGTGGCAGCGCTTTTGGGCATACATGGCGGCATCGGCCTGCTGCAAAAGCGAATCGATGGTAACAATGCCGTGATTCTTTTCAGCGGCGGCCACACCAAAACTGAACATACGCTCATAGGGGGCGTTGGGCGCAGCCGGAAGTGCGGCAAAGGCCTGCTGCAGCGAAAGCATCTTTTTTTGTGCGGTGGCCGCCGAACAGTTGGGCAGCACCAGACAAAATTCATCGCCGCCAAGGCGCGCAAACACATCGTATTCTCGAATGCAGGAACGCACCAGCTCGGTGAACCGGCACAGATAGCGGTCGCCCTCGGCATGGCCGTAGGTGTCGTTCACAAATTTCAGCTGGTCAAGATCGCAATAGCACACGGCCAGCGACTGCCCGGATTCCAGCAGCGGCACCGCAAGCTTGAAAAAGTGAAAGCGGTTGCTGATCTGGGTGAGATTGTCAAAATAGGCTTCCTTTTCCAAAAGGCCATGCTCGTGCTTTTCGCGGGTCACCTCAAACACCGTGTGGCCATAGGCGGGCTCGCCGTCCCATTCCATGCGGCAGGTCACAATGCGGTAAAAGCGGTTTTGCGGGTCTTTGGCTTCCCATGTGCATTCGGGCGGGGCGTCGCTGTCCAAAGAAAGCAGCCCCTGCTGCTGGCGCTGCAGGATCATGCGGAACAATTCCTCGTTCTGCGCCTGAGTAAGCTCAATGCTGGTGGAAAACAAAATCCGGGGCGGCTGCGCGGCGGTAACCAGAATATCCTCGTGGCTGCGGCGGATCATGGCGAGAAGAAGCTTGTTGTATTTGTCGGCCATTTCCGAGTGCTTTTTTTCCAAAAGTGCCTCGCGGCGCAGCGATTCCTCGCGCTCACGCAGCTGGGCCGTCATGCTGTTAAAGGCTTCGGAAAATTCGCCCAGATACGAAACGGTTTGCGAATAATCGCCCTTGGCCACCTGCTTGGCCTGCCAGGTGAGGTGGTTTAAATTGGAATGAATGCCCTTTAAATTTTCGCACAGCGGGTTTTCGCGCTTGGGGGGTATCGCCGAAAGATTGCCTGTGGCAAGCGCGTGGGAATACGCACGCATTTCCCGCAAAAACTTGTGCAGCATCACCAGCCCCATGCCCAGCTTTTGATGCTCCTCATCCAATGCGCCCAGATCCAGCGAAGGGGGCTCGGCGCCGTAAAGGGTGCTGCGCAGATATTCAAAAAGGCGGTCGGTGTTTTCGCTGCTCATTGAAAATGCTCCTGCACGGCCTCGGCCCGAAAGCGGCACACACGGTCACCGGTGGCCCAGCAGTCGATCTCCACTGCGGTATAGGGCTTGCCGGTGTAGGCCGACAAAATGCCCGCAATAAAGCCTTCGTCATAATTGCAAACGGTTTCTCCCAGCACCGGCAGGCCCGAGCAATCGGCATCCTCCGATACGGTAAGGATCATGCGTCCCGTGGCCTCGTTTACATCCTCCATGCGCAGCACGCCGATCTTAAACTCCCGCAGGCGGGCCTGCAGCTCACGCACAAACGCATCGAACGGCTGGTTCAGCTGCAAAAACTTTTCGGCAAAAAGCTCACCGGCCCGGCGGCCTGCCTGACGAAACACGGCAATCTGTTCTTCCTTGCCGTAGCGCTGCACCAGCGCATCCCGCAAAGAATATTCCAAAAAGCGATATACCAGCACGGGCACTTCATCGCCCAGATTGCTGCGGCCAGAAGGAGTGCTCTGCAGATAATCCACCAGGTCATGCGGCTTGCTGTCCGCCAGAAAAATATTTTCTTCCACCGAAATTCACCGTTCCCTTCGCGGGGCTTTGGCCAAAGCCCTCAAACGACATTTTGTAAATTCAGTATAGCACCTTCCCGGGGCGCATACAATCGATCCTGCGCCAAAAGAGAGAAAATTGCATAAAATGATACGAATCAGCAAAAATTTAAGGAAAATATGAGAAAAATAAAAAAGCCGCAGGGCCGCCTTAGTCCCACTCCACGGCGGGGCGATAGGGAATGGCCTCAGTGCCAAACTGCACAGCCTGGGCGCAGACCGTGCCCGGGATCATGCGGCGGTAAATGCCCTGCAGCGCCTGCTCCAGCTCACTTTCACTGCGGGCGCTGCCCTGTGCCGAGCAGTCCAGCGAAAAAATGGTGTAGCGCACACCAAACAGGCGCTCGGCAATGCTGGTTTTGCGGGCACCGCCGCGGGTGTAAAAGCCCAGCCGCCGCTCGGCCAGCGCCGGGTCGGGGGCTTCGGCGGGATATTCGCTTTCGATGAGAATGCTGTCCTTTTGAGGGGCGTAATACTGCCGCAAAAGCTGCAGCCCCGCTGCGCCCACACCGCCGCCGCGGGTTTGGGGCAGCACGGCATAGTAATCCAAAAGCGCCGCGGGCTGCCCGGGCTCGGCCACCAGCACGGCATAGCCCATCAGGGCGTCATCGGTTCGGTACAGAGCCAAAAAGTCATAGCTGCCCTGCTGCATTCCCTGGCGGATCATGGCAAAGGGCTTCAGCTCGGCGGGGGGAAAATCCCGTGTCATGTGCTGCTCGTAGATCTGCTGTGCCTGCTGCAGCGAAACCGGCTGCAGGTAAAATTGCGTTGTAGTCATAAACTTTTATGGTTCCTTTCCGCCCCGGGCTTTTCCCCGGGGAAAATTTTGTGTATAATAAGGGCAACACCTCACGCTTTGCGCCGCAGCGGGCGCAGCAGAGTGCGGTATTGCCTGAAAAATGTGATACGAGTGGATCGTAATAAAAATCGTAATAAAAAAGGAGACCCCGCATTATGGAATGGACCGATATCAGCATCACTGTGAAAAAGGCCGATGCCGACACGGCAGAAGCCATTGCCACCATGATCGCCAACGGCGGCATTTATATCGAGGATTACAGCGACCTGGAAGAACAGGTGCAGGCCATTGCTCACATTGACCTGATCGAGCAGGAGCTTTTGGAAAAAGACCGCGACACCGTGATCGTGCATATGTACCTGAGCCCCGAGGAGCATCCGGCCGAAATTCTGGCGCTGTTTCAGGAAAAGCTGGAAGCCAGCGGCATTGCCTATACGCTTTCCACCAGCGGCGTAGAGCAGGAGGACTGGCAGAACGGCTGGAAAAAATATTACCACAGCATGGAGATCGGCCGCCATCTGGCCGTGGTGCCCAGCTGGGAAACCTATGAAAACACCGACGGCCGCGCCGTGCTCAAGCTGGACCCCGGCATGGCCTTTGGCACCGGCACCCACGAAACCACCAATCTGTGCCTGGAAGCGCTGGATGAATTCGTCAAGGGCGGCGAGCGCCTGCTGGATATCGGCACCGGCAGCGGCATTCTGGCCATTGCCGCGCTGCTGCTGGGGGCAAAAAGCGCCGAGGGCGTGGATATCGACCCCATGTGCGTGCGCACCGCAGGCGAAAACGCCCGCTTAAACGGCGTGCAGGAGCAATTTCAGGTGCTGGTGGGCGATCTGAGCGATCAGGCCGAGGGCCGGTATGATATTATCACCGCCAACATTGTGGCCGCTGCCATTTTGAGCCTTGCGCCGGATCTGCCCTCTTTGATGGGCCCCGACACGCTGTTTATCGCCAGCGGCATCATTGACCAGAAAAAGGACGAAGTGATCGCCGGGCTGCAAAAGGTGGGCCTGCAGGTGGTGGATGTACGGGAAAAGCGCGGCTGGGAATGCATTCTGGCCCGCAAGGCATAAGGAGGGCCCTTCACCATGCCGCACCGTTATTTTACCACAGATATCGCCAATGGCCAAGCCCGCCTGCACGGCGACGATGCCCATCATCTGGCCAAGGTGATGCGCGGCCGCGTGGGTGACACCGTGATCCTGTGCGACGGCCACGCCACCGAGTACACCGGCACCATCACTGCCCTGCAGCCCGACTGCGTGGAGTTTTCCGTAGAGCCCGGATATCCCAGCGTGGCCGAGCCGGGGGTGGAGATCACGCTGTTTGTGGGCTATCCCAAGCAGGATAAGCTGGAGCAGATCATTCGCCACGGCGTAGAGCTGGGCGCGGCGCACATTGTGCCGTTTTTCAGCCGCTACTGCGTGGCAGCGCCCAAAAATGAAGAAAAAAAGGCCGTGCGCTTTGCGCGCATCGCTGTTGAGGCCGCCAAACAGTGCGGCCGCGGCAGACTGCCCGAGGTGGCGCTGCCCTTAAAAGATGTAAAAGCACTGTGCGCAGCCCTGCAGGGCTTTGATGCCGTGCTGCTGTTTTACGAATGCGGCGGCGCCCCGCTGCGCCAGCTTTTGGCCGGGCAGGACTGGCAGGGCAAAAAAATTGCCGTGATCACAGGCTCCGAGGGCGGCTTCAGCCCGCAGGAAGCCGAGCAGATCACCGCCGCAGGCGCAAAAGCCGTGGGCCTTGGCCCGCGCATTTTGCGCTGCGAAACCGCCCCACTGGCCGCCTTGGCCGCTATCATGACCCTGACGGGCGATCTGGAATAAACTGCAAAAAACCAACCGGCGCGCAGGGGAGCATTCCCCTGCGCGCCGGTTAGGCAGCAGGCGCTGCACCGCCGTGTGCAGCGCCTGCTTTTCTTTTTTTACCCTCACTCCCGCACGGGAACATCCAGCCCGAATTCTCCGGGGAGAAAGCGGGGGCACACATTGTCAAGGGTGCAGATCACCGAGGCCGCCAGGCGGCTGCCGATCTCGCAGGAATCGGGCAGGCTTTTGCCATAGGTAAGGCCAATGGCAACGCCCGCAAAAAAGGCATCGCCCGCGCCGGTGGTGTCGATCACATGAACTTTTTTGGCGGGCACAAAGCCGTTTTCGCCGCTGGCGCTGGCATACACGGCACCCGCGCCGCCCATGGTAACCACCATGCTCGGAATGTTGGCGCTGGCAACATTGCCGACAAGAATGGCCTGCATTTCGGCGGGCGTTTTGTCCTGATAGTCATCCGAAAACAAAAGCCCGGCCTCCTGCTGGTTGCACACAAAGCAGTCGATCTGCTGCAAAAAGTCGCGCCGCTCCATGGCAATGCTCATGTTGGAAACAGCCGAAAACACCTTTTTGCCGTATTTTTTGGCATAGCGCAGCACCTGCTTCACGGTTTCCTTTTCCAGGTCCAGCTCCAGCGAAATGCTGTCGCAGTCCTTGAAGATCTCGTCGCCCTTTTCTTCCAGCAGCTCGGTGAGGGGGCTGGTGTCGGGCCGCTTGGAAATGGCGGCGCACACCTCGCCGTCGTTATCAAACACGGCCAGCCAGGTGCCAAGGCCGTCGGGGGTGCGCAAAATATAATCGGTGTTCACCTTGTGGTTGTTCAGCTTGTCGATCACATCGGTGCCAATGCCCGTGTTGTCCACAAGGCTTACAAAGGTGGGCCGAAGCTCCACATTGGCAATATCCTCGGCAATGTTGCGGCTCACGCCGCCATGCACCTGATCCACCCGGCCCGCATTGCGCCCGCCCGGAATATAAGCCGACAAAGGATATCCCTTGATATCCACAAAAACAGCACCGAGAACCACAATTCCCATACGATCGTTTCCTCCTGAAAAAATATGCAGGGGCCGTGCCTCTGCATAGAAAATACACAAAATACTCTGATAAAATTATAAACGGCGCGCCGGGCACCGGTCAAGAAAAAATCTGCCGAATTCCGCAAAAAGCCCCGAAATTTCGGGAAAAACCGGCCCTTTTGCCGCCCTAAAGCACCCAAGGACACATTGCACAAACATTTTCAACAGAAACATGAAATGTATTCAAC
>ERZ1034915.123-NODE-123-length-49477-cov-39.137611_pt1 | contig 49477 bp, 39 predicted proteins | sample MGYA00520592_ERZ1034915 | MGnify/ENA primary metagenome ERZ1034915 (study PRJEB33766, sample SAMN09781787) | gut metagenome | biome: gut microbiome | host: Homo sapiens | place: Madagascar | study: EMG produced TPA metagenomics assembly of the PRJNA485056 data... | reverse complement strand
GTAGCCGACGGCAAGGACACGGTACGTGGCCGCGCAGCGAGCTCTGCGAGCGAAGGGGGCAGCATCGCTGTCCCCTTTCTTTATCGGCGGCGTAGCCGACGGCAAGGACACGGTACGTGGCCGCGCAGCGAGCTCTGCGAGCGAAGAGGACGGCATCGCCGTCCCTATTTCTTTATAGATGTATTTCTCTATTAATTGGTTTCACCAAAATGGGTATAGCACAAGCTTCTGAACAGGCGTTTTTATCAAAAACTCAAAGCAGTCGAATCATCAAAATGGTGACATTTTTTACCCTAAATGGGGAAGCGCTTCACCAAAATGGAACCGACTAACGGCTGTTGAAAACTTTTTATCCCCAAAATGGTGATTTCCTGTTTTCAGTGGAAAACTCGGTAAGTTAAGTTATTTACTTACCAGATTTACAAACAAAAGCAGTTCTTAGCCCTAAAACCAGAACAGGTCAGAAGCAAAAATAACTCCTGACCTGCGATTTCTCTGGTGCCCCCGGGCGGATTCGAACCGTCGACACCCGCTTTAGGAGAGCGGTGCTCTATCCCCTGAGCTACGGAGGCATGTCGTATTAGTGTAGCAGATTTGCGCCACTAACATGCAGCGCACGACCGCTCTTCGAGATAGTCATCTGCGACGTTCTTTAACGACAAGTCGTTTAAGAACGTCCCTAATAACTACCCAACGACTAGTTGCCTTTGTGGAAGAGGTTTTTGATAACGGAGGGGATGCTCTTGGCGCCCTTAGCCGTCACATCGATAAAGTCAGGCGAACGCACGAGCTTATCCTCGTCAACGTACTTGCGGACCGCACGAAGCGTCTCTTTGTCATCGCGCGTCGAAAACGTAAAGTGACCATTGTCCTTGGTGAAGATGGCAAAACGCGTAATCTTCTTGGTGCCGCGCAAAACCTCAGCGGCAATATAGTCGACCTCATCCCACGGGATCTGAATATAATCCTCGGGATTGCGCTCGTTATAGTACTCAAACGCCTTATTGCCCACCATTACGTTACCGTGACTGGTAAGCCCCATCAGACAGGTTGCCGGCGTTGCCAGATCGACCGTGCTGTTCTGAGATTGCGCCATGCGCGCCTCGCCCTCCATATAAAACAATCGGACCGCATCCAGTGTACCCACCGGGTGCGGTCCGTTTCAATGGCTCAAAAGCCCTTGCCTAGCAATTCTCGGTCTTAAGCCGAAACGTGCTTACATGAAGCCGCAGACGCGACCGATGATGCCGATGGCGAAGAGAGCCAGGATGATGACGATCGGGCTGACCTTCTTCTTGAGGAGCTTGCAGACCAGCAGGGTCAGGCACACGGCGGCAAGGCCGGGGATGAGCTGATCGAGGTTAGCCTGAAGCGTGGTGACCTTCACCTGATCAAGGGCGTTAGCACCGATGGAGTTATACATCGTCAGTGCTTCCTTGACACCCTCAGAACCGGAGGGCAGATTAGCCCAGTCGATAAAGGCGCCAGCAGACTGCGTGACCTTGGAGACGACCGGGGTGAAGGAGATGGACACCCAGCGCTCGACCAGGGCACCGATGATGAACATACCCAGGATGGAAGCGCCCTCGGTGACCTTGCCCATCAGACCGCCGGAGAGGTCCTTGGCGATGGAGGAGCCGACCTTGTAGCCAAACTCCTGCGTGTACCACAGGAAGGCGTAACGGATGATGTTCCACGCGAAGAAGAACAGCAGCGGACCGGCGATGCTGCCGGACAGGGCCAGGGAAGCGCCCAGAGCGCCCAGAATCGGGCGAAGGGTGAACCAGAAGGCGGGGTCGCCGACGCCGGCGAGCGGGCCCATCATACCGACCTTGACGCCCTGAATGGCGACGTCGTCAATCGGAGCACCGTTGGCGCGCTCCTCCTCGAGAGCGAGGGTAACGCCAATGACGGGGGCGGAAACATAAGGGTGGGTGTTATAGAACTCCAGGTGGCGCTTAAGAGCGGCAATCTGGTCATCCTTGCTGGTGTAGAGCTTCTTGATCGCAGGGATCATTGCGAAGCACCAGCCGCCGTTCTGCATACGCTCGTAGTTCCACGAGCCCTGAAGGAACTGATGACGGAAGCAAACCTTCTTGCGGTCAGCCTTGGTGAGCTGAATCTTGTTCTCTGCCATATGTATCACTCCCCTCCTACTCGTAATCGTTCAGAATGTCGCCGAGCGGGTCGCCGGAGCCACCGCCCATGCCGCCACCCTGCTTAGCCAGATCCTTAAGGCCAAGGTAGATGAGGGCAAGGGAGATGCCGATGAGGCCAAGGGCGATCAGCGTGAGCTGAGGGATGGCAGCAAGGACAAAGCCGAGGATGAAGAACGGCCAGGTCTCCTTGGTGGCCATCATGTTGATGACCATGGCGTAACCGACGGAAGCGACCATGCCGCCGCCGACAGCCATGCCGCCGGACAGCCAGTCGGGCATAGCGTTAAGCGCGTTGGTAACAGCCTCGGCCGGGATGATGCACAGAAGCACTGCCGGGATGGCGATACGAAGACCCTGCATGAGGATAGCAGCGTACTGCCAGCGCTCGATGCCGGCGAAGTCGCCCTTCTCGGCGCAACCGTCCATGGCGTGAGCGATAGCGGTAGCCAGGGTACGGCAGATCATGGTCAGGAACAGACCAGCGACCGACAGAGGCACGGCGACGGCGATAGCGGCGGTAACGGCCTTGGCCGAATCGGTGGCGCCACCGTTGAGGGCGAGCACCATGATGATCGAAGAAGCGACCGAGGCCAGGGCGGCGTCAGGCGCGACGGCGGCGCCGACGTTAGCCCAGCCAAGGGCCATCATCTGGAGCGAACCGCCCAGGAGGATGCCCTCCTGAAGGTGACCGGTTACGAGACCGATAAGCGTGCATGCCACGAGCGGCTGATGGAACTGGAACTCATCCAGAATGCCTTCCATACCGGCAAGCAACGCGACAATCGCAACAAGCAGAATAGTGATTGCAGACATGTATCGGACCCTCCTTTACTATGCTTGAGCGGCCAGTTCGGCCTTAGCTTTCTTCAACATGGCGTCGAGATCCTCGGAGGAATCCGAAGGAACCTTGCGGACCTCGAACTTGACGCCCTTGGCCTTGAGGGCCTCGAGAGTCTTAACGTCGTCATCGCCCATAGCGACGGCGTTGGTGACGACGACCTTGCCCTTGGAGTGAGCCATGGAACCGATGTTGACTTCCTTGATGTCGACGCCGGCCTCGATGGCCTTGAGCAGATCCTGCGGGTTCTCGAAGAGCAGCATGGCCTTGGTGTCACCAAAGCGCGTGTCCTTGACGACCTCGGCCATCTTCTTGATGGGCACGACGTTGGCATGGACTCCCGGAGGGGCAGCCTGCTCGATCATGGTCTTGCGGAGCTCGTCGTGAGCAACGCCGTCGGAAACCACGATGATGCGGTTGGGGTTGATCTGCTTGGTCCACGTGGTGGCCACCTGGCCATGGAGCAGACGGGTGTCGATACGGACGTGGGCGATCTTGATGTGCCCATCGCCGATGACCGTTCCCGGAGGGATGGCGCCTGCAGGAGCAGCGGCGGCCGCAGCCGGCTTCTTCTCCTCGGGCTCCAGAGACTCGGGCTTGACGCGCACGCCAGCCTTAGCCTCAGTCACGAGATGTTTTGCGATCGCATGTGCAGTGTTCTTTGCGTCAAAGCGCTGCGAATATGCCTCGATGAGCATAGGCAGGTTGACACCGGTGACGATAGCCCAGGAATCGTGGCCCTCGATGAGCCCGCTGATCTGGTTGAACGGCGTACCGCCCCACAGATCAACGAGGAAGAGCACCTGCTCCTGGTCCTCGAAGGAAGCGACTGCTTCCTCGACCTTGGCACGGAAGTCGTCGGGGCCCATGCTCGGCTCGAGCGAGACCACGGCTACAGACGGCTGATCGCCAAAGACCATCGAGCCCGTCTGCTTGATTCCAGCCGCCAAGTCACCATGGCTAGCAAGAACAATACTTACCATCACATAACCTCCTTTTTGTCTACGTATTTCCTACACGACAAAAAAGAGTATAGCCGCAAGTGTGGCAAAATTATAGGAAAAAATGTGAATGGTTGGATTATTTGTTTAAACTTCATGCTTTTGTTACAAGTTGGTTACATCGCTGGTTTTCAGCTATTCCTCGCTAAACATAATTAGTTTGACCATCTTAGAAAACAGATACAGGCACAGCATTCACTAATACCGATTTAAATCGGATAAGAACCTGCTTGACTCTTCGATATTTTGTTTAAACAGACGTGACTTGACTAATTTCGTTAGTTATGCTCTAGCAAACCGTCAAAAAAGAATAGTCATTGGGACGTTCTTTAATGACTAGTCGTTTAAGAACGTCCCCAATGACTAAGTTAGGCGATGTGGAGGGGGTTGGCGGCGTCGACGGCGTCAGGAGCAGCGGGACCATCAGGGGTAGCGTCTGCCAGGTTCTCGTCGGGGGTCTCGATCTGCTTGATCATGACATCCTGGCCCTGCAGCAGATAAGTCTCGCCGCTACCGCAATGGGGACAGGTCTTTCCGTACTCGACCGTCGCGTAGTCGCGGCCGCACGCCTCGCAATGTGTCACGGCCTCAACGGGCTCCACGATAAGCTCCGAGCCCTCGGTGATAGGCTTTTTATCTGCTGCCCAGCGCCAAGCGTCGAGCAGCAAGTCGGGAACGACGCCCGAGACCTCGCCCAGCAGCAACGTCACGCTCGAAACGCGACGCACGCCATTGGCGCGAGCCACATTCTCAACATCGCGAATGATGTGATAGACGATTCCGAGCTCGTGCACTTTTATATTCCTTCCGCCGTTCCCGTTATGACTACTTACTTGCGACCGAATTTGATCTTAATGGCGCGCTTCAGCGCGTACTTGCCCAGGCTGGGAAGCTTTTGCTCGTATTTGACCATCGTTGAGCACTCGGGGCGGTCGCGATCCAGATGGATGGCGTCAAACGCGCACTTGGTGGTGCACAGGCCGCAGCCGATGCACTTGTTGGGGTCGACGATCGAGGCGCCGCAGCCCAAGCAGCGGGCGGTCTCGGCGCGCACCTGCTCCTCGGTAAAGGTCTCAACATACTCGCTAAACGGCGCGGCCTTCTCGCGCTCGCGGTCCACGTGGGCAACCTCGCGGCTCGCGTTGTCGTAGCTCTCGATCACGACATCGTCGCGGTCGAGCGCGGTGTAGCGGCGCTGGTTGCGGCCGATGGTGAGCGTGGACCCCGGCTGCACAAAGCGATGGATGGACACGGCGGCCTCGTGGCCGGCGGCGATGGCATCGATGGCAAAACTCGGACCGGTGTAGACGTCGCCGCCCACAAAGATGTCTGGCTCGGCGGTCTGGTAGGTCTGAGGATCGGCAAGGGCACCCTGACCGCGGCCAAGCTCCACCTTGGAGCCAGCCAGCAGGTCGCCCCACACAATGGACTGGCCAATCGACATGACGATACGGTCGGCATCGACACGACGCAGATCGTTCTCATCGTACTCGGGCGCAAAACGACCCTCGTCGTCATAAACACGCGTGCAGCGCTTAAAGGTAATGCCGCACACGCGACCGGCCTCGTCCAGGTGAACCTCCTTGGGGCCCCAACCGCAGCTGATGTGCGCGCCGTCCTCGATGGCCTCGCGACGCTCCTCCTCGCTGGCGGGCATCTGGGCCTCACTCTCCAGGCAGAACATCTCAACGTGCTCAGAGCCCAGACGGCAGGCGTTGCGCGCGACATCGATAGCAACGTTGCCGCCGCCCACCACAATGGTGCGGCCGGGCAGCGCGTCGATCTTGCCGCTGTTAACCTCGCGAAGGAAGTCGACGGCCACGGTCACGTCCTCGGCATCCTCGCCCGGAATGCCGGCAAGGCGGCCGCCCTGGCAGCCAATGGCAACGTAGAAGGCCTTAAAGCCCTGCGCGCGCAGCTCGTCGAGCGTCACGTCGCGACCGACTTCCACGCCATAGCGGAACTCGGCACCCATCAGGCGAATAACCTCGACCTCGGCCTCGATAACATCCTTCTGCAGCTTAAAGCTGGGAATGCCATAGGTGAGCATACCGCCCGGGCGCTCGTTTTTCTCGAACACGACGGGCTTGTAGCCCTTCTCGGCCAGATAGAAGGCACAAGACAGGCCGGCCGGACCGGCACCGATGATGGCGATCTTCTGATCGAAGCCGCCGGCACGCGTCGGGGTCACCACGGGCGGGACATAGCGGGTCGCGGCGTCCAGATCGCGCTGGGCGATAAACTTCTTGACCTCGTCGATGGCCACGGCCTCGTCCACGCGACCACGGGTGCAGGCGTCCTCGCAGCGGCGGTTGCACACACGGCCGCAGATAGCGGGCAGCGGGTTCTCGCGCTTAATGAGTGCTAGCGCCTCGTCATAGCGGCCCTGCGACGCGAGCTTCAGATAGCCCTGAACGGCGACGTGCGCGGGGCAGGCCGTCTTGCAGGGCGCGGTGCCGGACTCATGCGTCTCGATGCGGTTGTCGTTGCGGTAGTTGGGCGACCACTTGGTGTGATCCCACTTGGTGGCATCGGGCAGCTCCTGACGCGGATACTCGGGCACACGCCCGCCGGCCTTTTTGCTGCAGAGCTTCTGGCCCAGCTTGGCGGCGCCGGCCGGGCACACCTCAACGCAGCGGCCGCAGGCCACGCACTTGTCCTTCTCGACCTTGGCGACATAGGCCGAGCGCGACAGATTGGGCGTGTTGAACAGCTGCGAGGTGCGCAGGGCGTAGCACACGTTGACGTTGCAGTTGCAGATAGCGAAGATCTTGTTCTCGCCGTCAATGTTGGTGATCTGGTGCACAAAGCCGTTGTCCTCGGCCTGGCGCAAGATGTCGTAAACCTCGTCGCGGGTCACGTAATGGCCACGATCGGTCTCGACCACGTAGTCGGCCATATCGCCCACGGCGATGCACCAGTCGGCCGGATCGTCGGCGCAGCTCTCGCCCATCACACGACGGCTCGCGCGGCAGCTGCAGGTGCTGGCGGCATACTTGCCCTCGTATTTGTCGAGCCAATGCTCGATATGCTCAATGGGCACCGAGGTGCTCGTGGCATCGATGGCCTTCTCAACCGGAATGACGTGCATACCGATGCCGGCGCCTCCGGGCGGCACCATCGGCGTGGCGCGGGACAGCGGGCCCTTGGACGCCTGCTCAAAGAACTTGGCGTAGACCGGGTGCTCCTCGAGCTGGCTCACGCGCATGTTGAGGAACTCGGCGGAACCCGGCACCAGCATGGGCAGCACCCACTGCTTGGCGCGCTCGGGATTTTCCCAGTTATACTCGAGCAGACCCGTGTAGCTCATGTCGTCGAGCATCTTCTCGATATCGGCCTCGGGCATGCCGGTGAGCTTGACCATCTCGGGCAGCGTATAGGGACGACGCATCTTCATCTTGCAGAGCACTTCGGCCTGCTCGTCGGTTGCGGCCTCGGCAAACGACCAGTACTCGTAGCCCAGCAGCTCGTCGCGATGCAGCAGACGGTTGGTGCAGTGCTCGCACAGCTTGACGATTGCCTCGCGCGGATGCTCCGGCAGCGGCGGCACGAACTCCGAACCGATATCGGGCTCGGTATAGCTAATTCCCGGTCCGTTGAGAATCATGGTTGTCCCTTCTCTTGCCGCAGCCCGACGAGGCCGCAGCGTCCCTCTTTTTTTGCAGGCCGGGCATGCCCCCATGCCGTTCACCCGCCATTGTTGACATTGTGTCAAAAATAGTATTGACGAACCGTCAACAATATTCAAGACTGTTAGGCGAACGGTCCGGCAAAAGAGGATGAAAGGCGGCAAAACATGGGCGACAACACAGCAGATACCTCTGTGGTCGATGCCGTTCCCGCATCCGATAGCGCGGCAAAGCGTCTGACGGGCGACGAACGCCGTCGCGAGATCCTCGATGCCGTGCGCACCGTAAGCTCCGAGCTGGGCGTGTCGCATCTATCCGTCTCGGCCGTGACCAAGCGAGCCGGCTGCACGCGCTCACTGTTCTACCACTACTTCGCCGATATGGACGCCGCCGTCACCGCTGTCATGGACGAGGCAATCGACGGCTTCATTACCGAGCTCGAGCAGTGGAATGCCAGCCGCACGGTTGGCGACATCGAGGGGGCGCTCGACACCGTCGCCCCGCTCTTTAAGCGCCTGGTCGCCAGCGGCCACGAACTGCCGAGCACCCTGACCTCCAGCAGCGGCGCGCTCTACGGCGGCTTTTTGCACAACGTGGTCCAACGCGTGGCGCAGTATATCTGCGACACCACCGTGGTGGATTTTGTCGCCCATCATGAGCTACGCATCGACCATGTCTACGAGGCGTTCTACACCCTCATCATGGGGTTGTTGATGTATATCCGCACGCACCCCGATGTGCCCGACGAGACGGTCAAGGAAATCATCGCCTCGACACTCCACATCGAGGGCTATACCGCCAAGTATCCGGAGCGCAAGCCCCAGAACTGACGACATTTGGCCAAACTGCCCGCGATCGGAAGAGGGGCCGCGGGCTTGTGAAAGGAGAGCAGCATGCTGTTCGATGTTTGGGGTAGCGATACCCTTATCCACTGGGCCGGCTGGGCCATGGTCTTTATCGGCCTGATCGTGCTCAACGAGGTCGGCCGCCGCACCAAGCTCGGCGCGGCCATCATCTTTGGCGTGGCTCCGCTGGCCATGACCATCTACTGCGTCGCCATCGCCGTCGGCGTTTCGCAGGGTGCCGAGTGGGCGCTCACCAACCCCACCCATGTGTACCAGAACAGCTGGTTCCACTACGCCAAGGTCTACGCGGCGTTGGCCGGTTGCTGGGGCTTCATTGCCATTAAGTATCAGTGGGGCAAGATCGGCAAGGCGCACTGGTTCCGCGCGTGGCCGTTTGTGATCGTCGCCATCAACATCATGATCGCCGTCGTATCCGACTTTGAGAGCGCCTATCACTTCTTTGTCCTGGGCGAGTCCACCTGGGTCACCTCCGAGGGCGCCACGCAGCTCGCCGGCTGGAACAACGTGTTCAACGGCATCGCCGGTATCATCAACATCTTCTGCATGACCGGTTGGTGGAGCGTCTACGCCTCCGAGGACAAAACCGACATGCTGTGGCCCGACATGACCTGGGTCTACATCATCGCCTACGACATCTGGAACTTCTGCTACACCTACAACTGCCTGCCCACCCACTCCTGGTTCTGCGGCTTTGCGCTGCTGCTGGCGCCCACCGTCGCCGCCTTTATCTGGAACAAGGGCGGCTGGATCCAGAACCGCGCCTTTACGCTGGCCATTTGGTGCATGTTTGCCCAGGTGTTCCCCTACTTCCAGGAGGAGTCCGTCTTTGTGACCCACTCCACGCTCGACCCCGGCGCCGCTACCGCGGTCTCGATTGCTGCGTTGATCGCCAACGTCGCCGCGATCATCTACATCGCCTACCGCGCCAAGAAGCTCGGCCGCAATCCCTACAAGCAGGATGTCTTTGAGGGCACCAGCGATTGGGAGAAGGCCACCGCTCGCCGTGCCAAGGTTGATTACGCGCACGCCGAGTAACGTATTGATCGTCGTTGGCACCTGGGCGTAGTCCCGCTTGCCAGGCTTTCGATCCAATGCCTCGCGCAGCCCCCGGAACGCGATTCGTTCGCGTTCCGGGGGCTTTTTGTTGCCGCAATTTTGGACCGGGCTTGCTCTCAAATTAAATTGGGTTTCAAATTGCGCGGCGGCTCTATATGGCACCGATTTTGGGTACAGTGTTGAGCCGATATTGCATTGGGGGATATATGAGCGATGAGACGATGGGCCGCGAGGATGCGGTTCAAGATGCAGAAGCGTGTGCCGAGGCCCTGGAGAGCCTCGACCGGATCGCGCTGGGCGAGATTGCGTTTGACGATGCGGGGGCCGACGCGCAGGATGAGCCGGAAACCGAAGGCGAACAAGATGCCGACGATGATGTTGTGCCCGCCAAGGATGAGGCAGCTCACGGAGACTCCGAAAGCGAGAGCGACGACCAGCCCAAATCCGACACGGGCGAGGAAACCGTCCTACTCGATAGCTTGCCGGCTGAGGATTCGCTAACCCGCGAGCTCCCTGGCCTAGGCTCCGCTCCTGTCGTAGATGAGACCATCGCCATGGGCGATATTCCCCTTCCGTCCGTTCCCTCGGCACACGAAGCCGAGGCTCGCCGTCGCAAGATGTCGCCCAAGCGCCGCAATCTGATGGTGGCCGGCGTTGTGGCCGTCGCGCTCGTCGCCGGCGGCGCAGGCTACGCCGCTTGGAACGGGTATCAGCAAGAACAGGCAGCCACCGTCGCCGCCAACGCACACACCATGATGTCGGTGCAGATTGGCGTGCATGCCGCGGGCCTCGACTGCTCTACCGGCTCCAAAATCCCCGTGCAGGTGAATGGGCAGGACTCTGACGGCTCATCCGTAAGCGAAACGCTCTACGTTGATGAGCACGGTCGCGGTATCAAGCTGCTACCCGGCGATTACACGCTCTCCATCGCCGCCTCCCCCATCGCGGCTGACGGCACCATCTACACCGTTCCGACCACCAAGGCGCAGATCACCGTTAAGAGCGACGGGCAGGATTTGAGTGCCCAGGCCGTCTTTAAGCTCAAGATGCCTTCAGCCGACACGGTGACTGACGACCAGATCGATGCCGCCGCCAAGTATGCCGAGGAGGGCGGTGCGAGCTCTGCCGCCGCGGCAAAGATACTCCAGCAGGCGGCAATCACGCGTCGTGATGCCGCCGCCAACGCCGTAAGCGCAAGCGAGGCACAGTCCGCCCGCGATGCCGACGCTCGACACAAGGCGACGAATCTGTATCAGCTCGATATTCCGGTTGAGTGGTACGGCAAGGTCGCAACCTGGCAAAACGGCAGCACACTGTGCATTTATCTGGACGGCGACACCAACACGCCGCTCGTGACGCTCGTCGCGGTGCGCGACGGCGAGACCTTTACGCCCGATGACGGCGATACGGTTTTGGGCACGGTCAGCCTGGGCAACGGCTACACCGTCTATGCCAGCGGTCCTGTCTATCCGTATGTGGTTCCGCAGACCATCAACGGGCGCACGCAGAACCCCGTGTCGACCTACCCCATGGATACGGCCATCGAGCTCGTCGAGCTTGCAACCGGCAACCGCTACACATACAGCCAGATCAAGAACGACTTGGTCGGTAAAGACGGCAACGCCGACGCCGCGACCAAACTCGAGACCGACTACCTCGCCCAGATTCTCCTACCGAGCATCAAGGCCCAGGACTAGCTGCCCCCCAAGACAGCTGCGGTGGAATAGTTCCTGAATTGCTCAGTTAACAGCAAAAGCAGGAACTATTCCACCGCAACTTAGGGGCAGCTAATTTGGGACGGGGCTTTTTTAGCTGCCCCGACCGCCAATCGACCAAACCGGCACGCTACCAGCCGGGGTAGCTAAAAAAGCCCCGTCCCAAATTAGCTACCCCGCGATGCCTAGCGCCAGGGGTCGGCTTCGAATAGTGGCTCGCGCTCGGGGCGGCGATCGCTGTAGGGATCGTAGCCGTCGTCGTCCTCGTTCTCGGCGCGAATGAAGGGGTCGCGCGGTTTGGGCGCCGGCTTAGGCGCAGGCTTGGGTGCCGAGGGCGCCGTCTCGGTCGCCGGTGCGTTCGTCTTGTTCTCGTCGTTCATCTGCATATCTCCTTGCCATGTGCTCACGTTCAACATCATCGATTGTCGCACGAAAAAGGGCGGTAGACCCAATTGGATCCGCCGCCCTTGGCGTTTAGAGACGGGCTGGTAGATTTTAAGGCATGTCCCAAAAAACTACTCGGCGTCGGGGACCTCGTAGGTGGCCGACGGCGTGTTGTCGCACACGACGGTAAAGCCGCCGTCCTTGTCGACGTCGACCGTCACCTGATCGCCCTCGCGCACCGTGCCGTCGATGATGGCGGCGGCGATGGCATCCACGACCTCGCGCTGGACCAGACGCTTGAGCGGACGAGCGCCAAAGACCGGGTCCAGGCCGCCCACGGCGAGCATCTGCTTGGCCGCCGGGGTGATGGCAAGCGTCATGCGCTCCTTGGCCAGGCGTGCGCGGACGTCGGCGAGCTGGATGTCAACGATCTTCTCGATCTGCGCCATGCCGAGCGGATGGAACACCACGATGTCGTCGATACGGTTGAGGAACTCGGGGCGGAAGGTCTGAGCCATGGCCGCGTTGACCTGATGGCGCATCTCCTCCTCGTCCTTGCCGGAAAGATCGGCGATGGCCTTGGAGCCCACGTTGGACGTCATGATGATGATCGTGTTCTTGAAGGACACCTGGCGACCCTGGCCATCGGTCAGACGACCGTCGTCGAGCACCTGCAGCAGCACGTTAAAGACGTCCGGGTGAGCCTTCTCCATCTCGTCGAGCAAGATCACGGAGTACGGGCGACGGCGCACGGCCTCGGTGAGCTGGCCGCCCTCGTCGTAGCCCACGTATCCCGGGGGCGCACCGATCAGACGCTGGACGCTGAACTTCTCCATGTACTCGGACATGTCGATACGCACGAGCGCGCGCTCGTCGTCGAACAGGCACTCGGCCAGCGCCTTGGCGAGTTCGGTCTTGCCTACGCCGGTGGGACCCAGGAAGAAGAAGCTGCCGATGGGCTTGTCCGGATCGGAGAGGCCCGCACGGCTGCGGCGCACGGCCGCGGCGACGGCGGAGACGGCCTCATCCTGACCGATGACGCGCTTATGCAGCTCGCCCTCCAGGCCCTTGAGTTTGTCGAGCTCGCCCTGCATCATCTTGGACACGGGAACGCCGGTCCAAGCGCTCACGACCTCGGCGATCTCATCGGAGGTCACCTGCTCGTTCAGGCCTTCGCCATTCTGCTCCTTCTGCGCCTCGAGCGCGGCCTCGGACTCCTGAATCTGCTGCTGCAGACCCGGAATCACAGCGTAGCGCAGCTCGGACGCACGGCCCAGATCGCCATTGCGCGTCGCGCGCTCCTCCTCGCTCTTGGCCTCGTCGAGCTGGCCCTTGAGCTCCTGCACGTGGTCGATGGCGTTCTTTTGGTTGAGCCAGCCGGCCTTTTGCACGTTGAGCTTTTCCTGGATCTCGGCAATCTCCTGGCGCAGGGCCTCCAGACGCTCCTTGGAGGCGTCGTCGGTCTCCTTCATGAGCGCCTGCTCCTCGATCTGCAGTTGGGTGAGCTGACGCGTGGTGGCGTCGATCTCGACCGGCATGCTGTCGAGCTCCATGCGCAGGCGACTTGCGGCCTCATCGACCAGGTCGATGGCCTTGTCGGGCAGGAAACGGTCGGCGATGTAGCGATCGGAGAGGTCGGCGGCGGCCACGAGCGCGCCATCGGTGATATGCACGCCGTGGAAGATCTCGTACTTCTCCTTGAGGCCACGCAGGATCGAGATGGTGTCCTCGACGGTAGGCTCGGAGACCATCACGGTCTGGAAACGACGGGCGAGCGCCGCGTCCTTCTCGATGTACTTACGGTACTCATCGAGCGTGGTCGCGCCAATCGCGTGCAAGTCGCCACGGGCGAGCGCCGGCTTCAGGATGTTGCCGGCATCCATGGAGCCCTCGGTGGCACCCGCGCCCACGATGGTGTGGAGCTCATCAATGAACAGGATGACCTTGCCTTCGGATTTCTGGACTTCCTTGAGCACGGCTTTCAAGCGGTCCTCGAACTCACCGCGATACTTGGCGCCGGCGACCAGCGCGCTCATGTCGAGCTCGATGAGGTCGCGGTCGCGCAGCGTGCTCGGCACGTCGCCGGCCACGATACGCTGGGCGATACCCTCGACGATGGCCGTCTTGCCGACGCCCGGCTCGCCGATCAACACGGGGTTGTTCTTGGTGCGGCGGGACAGAACTTGGATGGTACGGCGAATCTCGTCGGTACGGCCGATGACCGGGTCGAGCTTGCCGGCGCGGGCGAGGTCGCAGATGTTGCGGCCGTACTGCTCCAGCGCCTCAAACTGGGTCTTGTCCTCGGCAGACGTCACGCGGTCATCGCCACGCAGCTCCTCGTAGACCTGCTCGATGCGCTCCTTGGTCACGCCGGCGTCGCGCAGCACGCGGCCCGCTTCGCTCTTGTCCTCGGCAAGCGCCATCAGCAGATGCTCGGTCACCACAAAGCTGTCGCCCATCTTGGTGGCCTTCTTCTCGGCCTTCTCGATGACGCGAACGAGCTCGTTAGAAAGACCCATCTGCTGACCTTCGCCCGACACCTTGGGCGCATGGTCGATGGCATCTTGTGTGGAGCGTGCAAGCTGGGCCGGGTCGGCGCCGATGCGCTCGATGATCACGGAGATATTGCGCTCGCCGGCACCGAGCAGAGCGGACAGCAGGTGGATCGGCTCCACCGCGCCGGCCTGCGCATCGGCAGCCGTGCTCATGGCGGTCTGTAACGCCTCGCGCGACGTCATTGCTAGCTTATCGATTCTCATGGAATCACCTCTCTTGGGGCGGCCGCCCTACGGGGCGGCTTCACGTTGTTCGAGAAGTATTGTTGCCAGCTTTGCGCGTTCTTATACACAAATCTAAGTCTCTATATATAAGATTTTCTGAGTGATTGAAGGATAGGGTACTGAGACGTCGGCCCGCTGTGGCCCCGGCACGCTACCGTCTCGACCTGTAACATCTAGCAGCCATTTTTGATCCTAGATGTTACAGAATGAGATGAAATGTTCAGCAGCTCCCGTTTATCTAAATCTGTAACAACAACTCGACAAATAAGGGCCTACCTGTTACAGATCGAGACAAACGGAAAACCACCACAAAGGGGACAGGCACCTTTGTGCTGGTCGCGGTCCCTACTCCTTCGCCGAACTCGTGCTTCCCGATTCGGCGGTCCAGGGCATCTCATCCTCGAACAGCCATGTACGGGCAGACCCACTATCGCGCGCAGTCTGCGGATCGGGCAAGCAGGTCTGTTCATAGGCATCTTGGATACACTGGCCCATAAAATCGTTGAGCTCGGTCTGGTCGCCCTCCATGACATAGGCGGCATCACCGTCCATGATGTAGATGCCCGGACCCTCATTGCCCTCGTAACCCGGATCGTACGAGACATCACATAGCTTGGCGCCGTTCGCAGTGTCCAGCTCGATGGATGAGTGACACCCGCCAACCATGTCGTTCGCTTTTGCCCGATAGGACGCATATCCGTACCAACGCTTAAAGGTTTTGCCTTTGAGTAGCTCGGTTGCTTTGCTGATTAGGCTCGCGTCCATGGTGTAGCGCATGGCTCCAAGCTGAATTTGCGGATAATTGCTAATGCCCAGCGCTGCCGGTTTCTCATCAAAATCAACAGTAATGGTCTCGGGTTTGTCGTCGCCGGTCAGGAGTTCGACTGATTGAGTCACAGGCTTAACCACCGGCTCCGTAACCGCAGCAGGCAGAAATGCCATGCCAACAGCGCCCGCGCCAACCACGGCGATCGCAAGCGCCAAGACAATCAATCCAATACGGGCGGAACGGCTCACGGCAAAACACCCCACAATGCAAACCTGCGCCATTTGCTCTAATGATACCGCCAGTTAACACTATCACCAAAAGAAGCCACTCGCTCCCCACCACCACAAAGGAGACAGACACCTTTGTGGTGGGTTTCGACGCTAACGGTCGACCATCTCACGCCATGAGAGTAAACTTAATTTGTTATCTGAATATATCTATTTCTATCTATCCTCAACAGCTTTTTGTCTCGGGGAGACCATATGAAGCCGTCTCATTCCACCGGTCACAACGCCATCGCCATTCTCGCCATACCCATCGTGATGCTCTTCCTTATCGTCATCACGCCCTTTTCCCTCGGTATCGCCTCGCCCTTCGATTTGTGCGGGATGATCGACGCCGGCTCGCGTGCCACCTCGCTCTCCTTTGTCTGCCGTGGCGTGTTCTACGAAGATGCAATTCCCACCGGAATGTGGCAGTCAAAGTTGCCACTGCTCGGCCAGATCGACGGATGCTCCCCCTATTTCTGCCTTGAACCTCCGGCGGCGAACTGTCTTCTCTACGACCAGCCCCTTGCCTCCATTACTCTCGCTTACGACTACGCGCCAAACGCCAGCGAGCACCACATGAACCAAGCCCTCGACAAGCTGCTCGAACAGTGTGGGCTCACCGAGGAGGCCGGTCGAACCATCTATAGCGACCAGAAATTAAAGCGAACAGAACTCCGCCGTGTCGGAAAAATCAAAGGGCGAAGTGGGGCCGCCTACTGGCAGGCCTGGGCAATACGCGACAAGAGCGAATTCGGACACAGCACCTATATGGTCACCGTCTACACCAAAGATGGAATTAGGGACAATGTTGACGACTTCGCGTCATCCAAACTCGGCATCCCCAAAACAACCAAACCCGCCAGCCAGGATGAAATCCTATAGGGCCGTCCATTAAAATGCCGCTCAACGATCACAACAACATCAAGCCCACCCCCACCACCACAAAGGGGACAGGCACCACTGTGGTGGTTTCGGCTCCGGCTCTCAACAATCTCGATCTGTAACATCTAGAGGTCATTTTTAGTCCTAGATGTTACAGATCGAGATTAAATGTTCAGCAGCTCCCGTTTATCTAAATCTGTAACAACTACTCGGCAAATAAGGGTCTACCTGTTACAGATCGAGACAAACAAAAGGCACCCGAATCGAAAATCTAAATCTGTAACACCGGGCCCACTTTTAGCGGCCAAGATGTTACAGATCGAGACAAACCTCGGACCACCACAAAGGCGCCTGTCCCCAGTGTGGTGGTTTTCGACAAAAAGAAGCCGCCCCAATAAAAGAGGCGACATCAAGCAAGTCTATTTTTAGCGTCCCTCAAGACCCAACGAGAACGTCGCGGTAGCCCCGGACACACCTTTCCCTCGGGCGACCCTCGCGAAGCGCGTGAGCACGAGGGAAAGGTGTGTCCGGGGCGTACAGCAGAGTTACTCGGCAGCGGCCTTGAACTTGTTGTAGTTGATCAGGCAGCCGGCCTTGACGATGGCACGTTCTTCGGCTGTCATATCGGCAATGTAGAGCTCAATCTGCTCGACCGCACCATCGGCGCGCACCACGTAGGCGGCGATGTTCTTGAGGTCGCCATCGAGCGCGGCACGGATGCCCGGCACAAAGACGTAGTCGCCCACCTCAAAGTTGGGCTCCGCCTCCATCTGGAAGGGCACCATGCCCCAGTTCATCACGTTGGAGCGATAGCGCTTGGTGGCGTACTCGTGGACGATGTTGGCTAGGCCGCCGATCACGCGCTGGCAGCTCGCGGCCTGCTCGCGAGCAGAACCGTCGCCGGGCTTCTTGGCATAGAGCATGGAGCCGTACTCGGTCGCCTTCGCGTCTGCCGCGACGCCCGCATCAGCCAGCGCCTCGAACACTCCGGCAAGCTCGGCATCGAGTGCCGCCAGGTCGCCTGCTGCCTCGCCGGCAACACGGCGCTTTTCCACCGCGTCGACCTCCTTGGAGCGACCCACGTAGTCCGGATCGCGACGACTCAGCGTAAACTCGGCCAGGCCCAGCGGGTTGGAGCGGAAGGAGCTCGTCTCGCCCGAAGGAATGAGCTCGTCAGTCGTGGTAACAGGGTCCATGATCTTGGAACACACCTTGAGCAGGATGTCGTCGCCGAGGGGCTCCATCGCGGGCCACGGCTTGATGTTGGGGCCTTCGACCAGCTCGTCGGCAGGCTCCGCCTTGCCAAAGCCCCAGTACACGCGCTTTTTGTACGGCGCGTCGTCAAAGGTGTACTCGCAGGCCTCGTCCCAGGTGTCCTCGGGCAGGTCGGTCGCCGGCGTCAGGACGCCGCCGTTGGCAGCCGTCGCCGCAATGGAGCGGGCGTCCATCAGAGCCACGGCGCTCAGCTGGCCATTGCCCGGCTTGGAACCCTCGCGGTTGGGGAAGTTGCGTGTAGTGTGGCGGATGGACAGGCCGTTGTTGGCGGGCGTGTCGCCGGCACCGAAGCACGGGCCGCAGAACGCCGTGCGCACGATCGCGCCGGCCTCCATAAGGTCGTAGATGTAGCCGCGGCGTGTAAGCTCGAGTGCCACGGGCTGGCTCGTGGGATAGACCGACAGCGAGAACTCGCCGCAGCCGGTATTGGCGCCCTTGAGCACGCGGGCAGCCTGCACCACGGAGCCGTAGTTGCCGCCCGAGCAGCCGGCGATAACGCCCTGCTGCACGTGCAGTTTGCCGTCGACGATCTTGTCGAGCAGGCTAAAGTGCGTCTTACCCTCGCCGATCTTGGCGGCCTCGAGCTCCACCTCGTGAAGGATGTCCTCGAGGTTCTCATTGAGCTCGTCGATCTCAAAGCCGTTGGAAGGATGGAACGGCAGCGCGATCATGGGCTTGATGCTCGACAAGTCGACCTCGACGCAGCCGTCGTAGTAGGCGACATCGGCGGGCTTGAGCTCGCGGTAGTCGTCGCCGCGGCCGTGCATGGTTAAAAACGCGTGCGTGTCCTCGTCGGTGGCCCAGATGGAAGACAGGCAGGTGGTCTCGGTGGTCATGACATCGACGCCGTTGCGGTAGTCGGTCGTCATGCTCGCGATACCGGGGCCCACGAACTCCATGACCTTGTTCTTAACGTAGCCCTTGGCAAAGACGGCGCGGATGATGGCGAGCGCCACGTCGTGCGGGCCGACGCCGGGGCGCGGGGCACCCGTGAGGTAGATGGCAACGACGCCGGGATAGGCGACATCGTAGGTGTCGCGCAGCAACTGCTTGGCCAGCTCGCCGCCGCCCTCACCCACGGCCATGGTGCCTAGGGCGCCGTAGCGGGTGTGCGAGTCGGAACCCAGGATCATCTTGCCGCAACCGGCAAAGTTCTCACGCATAAAGGAGTGGATAACGGCGATGTGCGGCGGGACAAAGATGCCGCCGTACTTCTTGGCCGCAGAGAGGCCAAAGACGTGGTCGTCCTCGTTGATGGTGCCGCCCACGGCGCACAGCGAGTTATGGCAGTTGGTGAGCACGTAGGGCAGCGGGAACTGCTCCATGCCCGAGGCACGCGCCGTTTGGATGATGCCGACAAAGGTGATGTCGTGGCTCGCCATGGCGTCGAAGCGAATCTTGAGTGCCTCGGGGTCGCCGGACGTATTGTGTGCTTGGAGGATCGAATACGCGATGGTTCCGCGCTTGGCATCCTCGGGCGTCTTCGTAATGCCGCGCTCAGCAGCCTCGGCCGCAGGCACGACCTCGCTGCCGTTACGCAGGTAGATGCCGTCTTCGTACAGCTTGACCATTCTGTCTCCCACTCTGCCCAAAGATTTGGGCGCATAGCATACATTCGTTCAATATCGTGCCATAGAACGATTGCGAGCGGGTTACGAATCTCGGCGTTCACTTTATCTCAGTAAAGCAGAGGACGAGCCCGATGCGGAACGGCAGACTTGGCACAAGGAGTGTCCCCAAGTGCCAAAATGACGAGAGTGGATAATCTCCCACTTTGAGCCTGCAAACAGGCAAAAAACGGGAGATTATCCACTCTCATTCTGCGGGCACTCAATTTAAGTCTGTCCCCAATGACTACCCCAGGTCGCCGCCCGTACCCAGTAGTTTGCGCATGACTTGCTCGGGGTTGACCGAGCCATCGCGCGGGGCCAGGGCGGTGATCTTCTTCTGCATCTTGTACTCGTGCAGCTCGTCCTCGAGCTGGCGCACGCGAGCGCGGAGCTTCTCGTTCTCGCGCTCGCGCTCCTCAGCACGCTCCTTCATATCGAGAATGCGCACCACGCCGGCGAGATTGATACCCTCGTCGGTCAGCTGGTTGATGAGTTCCAGACGCTCGATATCGGCACGCGAATACAGGCGCGTGTTACCGCCCGAGCGCTGAGGATTCACCAGGCCCTTGGACTCGTAGACGCGCAGAGTCTGCGGGTGCATGCCGGTCAGCTCGGCCGCCACGCTGATCATATACAGCGGTTTGTTCCTATTGTCCTCGGCCATACTCACAGACCCCTTCTTAATCAACCTTATCCCAAAGCGGCTTTCCCAGGCACCCGACCTTGGCCTTCAAACCGTCGCTCGCGTACCCGAGTACGCGTCGCTCCTCTTTCAGGCCAATCTCGAGCACCTGGAAAACCCGCCTCGGGCTCCATTTTTAATACGTCGCCTTGTAACGGTTGACCTTCTCGCGATAATCGCGCGTGTCGGCCTCGCGCAGTTTGGTCATAGCCTCGCGCTCATCATCGGACAGGTTCGTGGGAACCTGCACCTTGATCTCGACGAGCAGCGCACCCGTACGGCCGCGATGCTTAACGTCGGGCGCACCCATCTCCTTAAAGCGGAACTTCTTGCCCGTCTGGGTACCCGCGGGCACCTTCAGACGGACCGTCGCGCCACCGGGCGTGGGCACGTCGACCGTGCAGCCGAGCGCCGCCTCGTAGACCGAGATCGGCACCTCCATAGTCACGTCGGCACCCTTGCGCTTAAACAGCGGATGCTCCTCCACGTGCGTGGTCACGACCAGGTCGCCGCGCTCGCCTCCGGCAACGCCGTACTCGCCGCGGCGCTTGTAGCGCAGCTTGCCGCCGTCGACCGCGCCCGCGGGCACCGAGACCGTGATGGTCTGCTGCTCGCCCGTCGAGGGAATGCGGTAGGTGACCTTGTGCGTCACGCCGCGGAACGCGTCCTCGGCCGTTACGTCGACAGTCAGCGACAGGTCGCCGCCCTTGCGCGCGCGGTTGCGGCCCGCGCCCGCACCGGCAGCGCCCGCGGCCCCGGCAGCAAAGCCCGAGCCCCAATCGCTGCCCCAGGCGCCGTTGCCGCTAAAGATGCTGTCGAAGATGTCGCCCCAGCCGCTGGCGCCCGCGCCGGCACCGTAGCCACCGCCATATGCGCCGCCTGCGCCCGGCATGCCGCCAAACATGAGCATCTGGTCGTACTCTTTGCGCTTCTTCTCGTCCGAAAGCGTCTCGTAGGCTTCGCTGATTTCCTTGAACTTGGCCTCGTCGCCGCCGGCATCGGGGTGATATTTTTGCGCGAGCTTGCGAAACGCGCTCTTGATCTCTTTGTCGGAGGCGCTCTTGGATACGCCCAGGATGTCATAGAAGGTTTTGCCTGCAGCCATCGTAGCTCCTCTCCTGTTTCATCCGCCGCCCCTGCGGACGACGGCTCATGCTTTCATATGGCACTAGGCCAGAAAGGGCCCCGGGTGTTGCCCCGGGGCCCTTCTCAATTACTCCTCGGTGCCCTCGGCCGTATCGGCCGCAGCATCCTCGGGCGCCGCTTCGGGCTCCGGTGCGGGGCGCTTCTCGCCACCGTAGGTCACCGTCACCATCGCAGAGCGCAGGATGCGGTCCGCCATGCGGTAGCCCTTCTGGTACACGTCGTTGACGGTCTCGTCGTACTGCGATGCGTCCTCGACGCGACCTACGGCCTGGTGCTCGAGCGGATCGAACGCCTCGCCCTTGGGGTCGATGGGCTCAACGCCCTCATGCGCAAACACGTCGAGTAGCTTGGCATGCACCGCGCCAACGCCGTCGACGAACTGCTTAAAGTCGTCGGTAAGCTCCTGGCTGCGGGCATGATCGATCGCACGCTCGATATCGTCGACCACCGGCAGCAGCGCGGTGACGAGCTTCTCGGTCGCGCGCTCGCGCTCGGCAATCCGCTCATTGGCGGTGCGGCGGCGGAAGTTCTCCCAGTCGGCCTGCAGACGGGCGGTGCGCTCGGTGGCGTCCTTTGCCTTGTCCTCGGCGGCCTTCTGAGCCTCTGCCGCAGCCTCGAGCTCATGGCGCACGTCGGCAAGCTCCTTCTGAGCCTGCTCGAACTTAAGCTTAAAGTCGTTGTCGGCGGCTTCCTCACCGGCGCGGATAGCGGCTTCCACCATCTCGTCCTCGGTCATCGTCGCCTCCTTGTTGGAATCCTCTACCTGGTTCTCGGCAGCCTCGGCGGCCGGGGCCTCGTTAGCCTCGGTATCGTCGACGGCCTCTACGGGAATCTTCACGTCCTTCTCCTCAGAGTCAACGGGGGCGGCGCCAGTGGCAGCCGCCTCCGTGCGAGCTTTACGGGCGGACATGATTACTTGTCCTCGTCGTCCACAACCTCGTAGTCGGCGTCGACAACGTCGTCGTCGGCAGGCTGGGCGCCGGCGGCACCGTCGGTCTGCTGCTGAGCGTCGGCGTAGACAACCTGAGCCAGCTCGTAGGCAACGGACTGCAGGGACTCGCCAGCGGCCTTGATGGCCTCGACGTCAGACCCCTCGAGGGCCTTCTTGGCGTCGGCAATAGCAGCCTCAGCCTTGGACTTCACGTCGGCGGAAACCTTGTCGCCCAGCTCGTTGAGGGTCTGCTCGGTGGAGTAGCACAGGCTGTCGGTCTGGTTGCGGACCTCGACCTCTTCCTTCTGCTTCTTGTCCTCCTCGGCATGAGCCTCGGCATCCTTGACCATGCGATCGACTTCGTCGTCGGAAAGCGCGGTGGAGCCGGAGATGGTGATCTGCTGCTCCTTGCCGGTGCCCTTGTCCTTAGCGGAGACCTTGACGATGCCGTTGGCGTCGATGTCGAAGGTGACCTCGATCTGCGGCACGCCGCGGCGGGCAGCCGGGATACCGGTCAGCTGGAACTTACCGAGCGACTTGTTGTCGCGGGCAAGCTCGCGCTCGCCCTGGAGCACGTTGATCTCGACGCTGGTCTGGTTGTCGGCAGCGGTGGAGTAGACCTCGGTCTTGGAGGTCGGGATCGTGGTGTTGCGGTCGATCATCTTGGTCATGATGCCGCCCATGGTCTCGACGCCCAGCGACAGCGGGGTCACGTCGAGCAGCAGGATGCCCTCGACGTCACCGGTGAGCACGCCGCCCTGGACGGCAGCGCCGTCGGCAACGACCTCGTCGGGGTTCACGGACATGTTGGGCTGCTTGCCGGTCATGGTCTTGACCAGGTCCTGGACGGCGGGCATACGGGTGGAGCCGCCGACGAGGATGACCTCGGTCAGATCGGAGAGCTTGAGCTTAGCGTCGCGCAGGGCGTTGGTGACAGGCTGCTTGCAGCGCTCGAGCAGGTCGCGGGTGATCTTCTCGAACTCGGCGCGGGTCAGCGTGTAGTTGAGGTGCAGCGGGCCGGACTGGTTCATGGTGATGAACGGCAGGTTGATCGTGGACTGCTGGGCGGCGGAGAGCTCCTTCTTGGCGTTCTCGGCAGCCTCCTTCAGGCGCTGCAGGGCCATGGGGTCCTGACGCAGGTCGACGCCGTTCTCCTGCTGGAACTTGTCGGCCATCCAGTCGATGACACGCTGATCCCAGTCGTCGCCGCCCAGGTGGTTGTCGCCCGAGGTGGACAGAACCTCAAACACGCCGTCGGCGAGATCGAGGATGGAGACGTCGAAGGTGCCGCCGCCCAGGTCGAAGACCAGGATGCGCTGGTCGGAGCCCTGCTTGTCCAGGCCGTAGGCCAGAGCAGCAGCGGTCGGCTCGTTGACGATACGCTTGACGTTGAGGCCGGCGATCTTACCGGCATCCTTGGTGGCCTGACGCTGGGCGTCGTTGAAGTAGGCCGGAACGGTGATGACGGCGTCGGTGACGGTCTCGCCCAGATACTTCTCGGCGTCGGCCTTCATCTTGGCGAGCACCATGGCGCTCACCTGCTCGGCAGTGTAATCCTTGCCCTCGATGTTGACGACGGCACGGCCACCCTGGCCCTCCTTGACCTCATACGGCACGGTCTTGAGCTCGGAGGTGCACTCGGAGTACTTGCGGCCCATGAAGCGCTTGATGGAGAACACGGTGTTCTTGGGGTTGGTGACCGCCTGGTTCTTGGCGGCCTTGCCCACGACGCGGTCGCCGTCGGCACGGAAGCCGACGACGGACGGGGTGGTGCGGTCGCCCTCGGCGTTCACGATAATGGTCGGAGAACCGCCCTCGAGAACGGCCATTGCGGAGTTAGTAGTACCAAGGTCGATACCAAGAATCTTGCCCATTAGAAATTCCCTCTCTCTTGTGCGTTTGCACCGACTCGGCGGTCTGCCGCGCGGTGTTTCGGCTTGTCTTTCAGGATGTAGTGTATCCCCTTATGGGCCGGAATATACAAAATCTAAGTCAATTCATATAAGATTTCTTGTTGCTGAGAGTTTAGGTTCTCAAATACGCAGGTAGATGCGCTGATTGAGTTCTCGGCAAATCTATTGAGATCTATGTAGGGTTGACTGAGGTTTGGGTCCGAGGGGTACCTGGGGCTGCCTTGCGGAAAGGGTATCCCGGTCTGAGCGCGAATTCTGGGACACAGCTTCCGCAGGCGCGCTTAATAGCTCAATATTTCAAGTCACCTTTAGCTAACATTTGCGCAGCTCAACGGCCCCACCTGCGTGTTTTTTAGTAAACCTTGGCATACTCGGCGAACGGTATGAAGATGCCGGCCAGAGGGTATTGCAAACAGTCGCTCCCGTGGTATGTTTTTGCCCGAATCAAACCGGCGCGCATCGTCTGTAGCGTCGGTCAACAGAGAGGAAACTACCATGGCTCATCCCGTAATTGATGCCGACGAGTGCATCGCTTGTGGCGTTTGCGTCGACTCCTGCCCCGCTGGCGTTCTGGAGCTCCAGGACGTCGCTACCGTCGCTGACGAGGACTCCTGCGTCGCCTGTGGCGCTTGCCAGGACGCTTGTCCCGCTGGCGCGATCACCGAGATCGTCGAGGAGTAACAACTCCCCCACTTGCACACTCAAAAGTACACCGTGCACAAAAAAGGAGGCCTCCGCATCGCCGCGGAGGCCTCCTTTTGCATGAGTGGGTAGCTAATTTGGGACGGGGCTTTTGCAGCGTCGAGCTAGGACAAGTCGTCCTCATAGGGCATGAGGTCTGCCAGGTAGCCCTTTTCCTTGAGTATGGCCTCGATCTCGTCGAGGGTTTGCTCGTCTTCTGCCGCAATACGATGGAAGTGATAGCCGCTGGTCACCGTCAGCAGCGGAAAGCTCTTGCCGCTGGCGATGTCGTGCAGGTAGCGCTCGATATCGCGGCGGTTACGAATGTCCAGGTCGGCTGTGATCTTGCCATACACGCGGTGGTTGACGATCACGTTGAGTACGGCACCGCCCGCATCGACGATACTCGTGAGTTCATCGCCCGCCTGCTCCACGCTGTGACGCACCTTGACCAAGCGCGTGGGCACGGCCGGGCTGCTCTCGGCTTCCTGGAGCACGTAGCCGCGGTTGGTGGCGACGATATCGTGCCCGTCGGCACGCAGCAGGGCGATGTCCTGCACCACGACCTGACGGCTCACGCCCACCTCGCGGGCAAGGGCGCTGCCCGAAACGGGATCTTTGGCCCCCTCGAGCACGGCCATGATGGCACGGCGACGCTCGCGGGCGTTCATTATTTACCGTCCAGCAGATGCAGGTGCTTAAGCGAGAGGTCGAGGATCGGCGCGGAGTGCGTCAGGGCGCCCGAGCTAATGTAATCGACGCCCAGATCAGCCAGGGCGCGAATGTTGTCGGCGTCCACATTGCCCGAGCACTCGGTCTTGGCGCGACCGGCGATAAGCTCGATGGCGGCGGCCATGTCGTCATGGGTCATGTTGTCGAACATGATAATGTCGGCACCGGCCTCCACGGCTTCGCGTACCATGTCCAGGTTCTCGCACTCAATCTCGACCGTCGTGGTAAACGACGCGTGGGCGCGCGCCATCTCGATCGCGCGCGTCACGCCACCGGCGGCGTCGATATGGTTGTCCTTGAGCATGACGGCCGTCGACAGGTTGTAGCGGTGGTTGCTGCCGCCGCCGATCTCGACCGCGGCCTTCTCGAAGACGCGCATGCCCGGCATGGTCTTGCGCGTGTCGACAAGCACGGTCTTGGTGCCCTCGAGCGCAGCCGCCATCCGATGCGTGTAAGTAGCGATGCCGCTCATGCGCTGCAGGTAGTTGAGCGCCACGCGCTCGCCCGAAAGCAGCACGCGCGCATCGCCGCGCACCTGACCCACATGGTCGCCGGCGTGCACCTCGTCACCGTCAGCAACATCAAACAGCACCGAGCTCTGCGAATCCAGCAGCTCAAAGGTGCGAGCGAACACGTCCAGACCGGCGATGATGCCATCGGCCTTGGCGATAAGCTCCACCGTGGCGGGGCGCGCCGTGGGGCACACGCTCGCCGTGCTCACATCCTCAAACGTAATGTCCTCGCGTAGAGCCTGCAGAATCAGATCATCGACGACGAGCTTCATGGTAATGGGATTCATGGTCTACTCCTCCACGGCCTGCGTGCCGGCGGCACGGGCCAAATCATCGATTGCCAGGGAGTCGGCGCTCAGGGCGCGATGACGCCCGTCGAGCGCGGGCTCGCCCGCCTGCTCCACGGCGAGCGACTCGCCGGTGCGCATGCACCAGGCGGCACGGCGGCCCCACACCAGGGACTCGAGCAGGCTGTTGGAAGCCAGGCGATTCTTGCCGTGCACGCCGTTGCAGGCTGTCTCACCGGCTGCGTAGAGCTCGGGCATCGAGGTGCGGCCGTCCTTGTCGACCCACACGCCGCCCATAAAGTAGTGCTGCGTAGGCGCAACGGGGATGGGCTCGTCCAAGATGTCGCGGCCGTCCTCCAGGCAGCGTGCGCGAATGTTGGCAAAGTGCCCGGTCACTACATCGCGCTCGACGGGGGCAAAGCTCAGCCACTCGTGCTCGGTACCGTCCTGCTTCATCTGCTCGCGAATAGCGGCAGCGACCACATCGCGCGGCTGAAGCTCGTCGGTAAAGCGCTCACCGGCGGCGTTGAGCAAAATCGCGCCCTCGCCGCGGCAGCTCTCGCTGATCAGGAAGGTGCGGCCTGGCTGCGGCGAGAACAGTCCCGTGGGGTGGATCTGCACGTAGTCCAGGTGCTCCATCTTAATGCCATGCTCCTGAGCGATGTAGCAGGCATCGCCCGTGAGCTGCGGATAGTTGGTCGAGTGGTCGTATACGCCGCCGATGCCGCCCGTTGCCCACAGCGTGTGACGGGCATGGATCTTAAACGGCTCGCCGGCATACGTGCCCTCGGCGGCATTTACCAGCTCGTCGGCGGGACGAACCGAGTTGTCCTCGTCCACGGGAACGGCGACGGCGCCGGTGCACACCGTGGTACCATCGCGCTCGGCGGTCAGGATGTCGGTCATGGCCACGTGTTCCAGAATCTGCACGTTGTCCAGTTTGCGGACGGCCTGAAGCAGCTTGGTCGTAATCTCCTTGCCGGTGATATCGGCATGGAAGGCGATGCGCGGACGGCTGTGCGCGCCCTCGCGGGTAAAGTCGAGGCTGCCGTCGGCCTTGCGCTCAAAGTCCACGCCCATCGCCAGCAGGTCATTGATGACCGAGCGGCTCGAGCGGATCATGATGTCGACGCTCTCGCGGCGGTTCTCGTAGTGGCCGGCGTGCATGGTGTCCTCAAAGAAGGCATCGTAGTCCGAGCCCTCGGGCAGCACGCAAATGCCGCCCTGCGCGAGCATCGAATCGCACTCGTCGACAGCGCCCTTGGAGAGCATGATCACGCGCATGCTCGTCGGCAGGTTGAGAGCCGCATACAGGCCCGCTACGCCGCAGCCGGCAATAACGACGTCGCACTCCATATCGTGGTATTGCTTGGTTTCCACAGGAATCCTCTCCCTTGAATGTGACATAAGGGACCGTCCCTCATGCCGCATTGTTCTAGCGCGCTGCGTACTCGAGCATGCGGTCGAGCGTGAGCTTGGCCTGATCGGCGGCCTCGTCCGACACGCCAATCTGCACCTCGCCCTCGCCCGTCTCCAGGCAGCGCACGAGCTTTTCGAGCGTGATGAGATCCATGTTGACGCAGGTGGGCTGCACCGCGGGGAAGTAGAACTTCTTGCCGGTGCCCTGGCAGCGGCGCTCGAGCTCGTAGAGCACGCCACGGACCGTCACAATAATGAACTCGCTCGCGTCGGACTCCTCGGCGTACTTGATAATGCCGGCGGTGGAGCCGATGTAGTCGGCCTCGGCCAAGACGTCGGCCTTACACTCAGGATGCGCCAGCACGAGCGCGTCGGGGTGGGCCTCCGTCGCGTCGACGATCTGCTCGACGGTGATGATGTGATGGCGCGGGCAGTAGCCGTTGTTGAGGATGACGTGCTTTTGCGGCACCTGCTCGGCTACGAAGCGACCGAGGTTTTGGTCGGGAATGAACAGGATATGCTGCTGCGGCAGCTCGGACACGATCTTGACGGCGTTGGAGCTGGTGACGCACACGTCGCTCCAGCTCTTGATCTCGACCGTGGAGTTGACGTAGCAGACCACGGCAAGGTCGTCACCGTACTCGGCGCGGGCGGCGTCGACCGTCTCGCGCTTGACCATGTGCGCCATGGGACAGTCCGCGCCCGGCTCGGGCAGCAGCACCGTCTTGGTAGGATTGAGCAGCTTGGCGCTCTCGCCCATAAACTCCACGCCGCACAGCACGATGGTCTGCTGCGGCAGGCTTTTGGCGAGCTTTGCCAGGTAAAAGCTGTCGCCGACGTAATCGGCCACAGCCTGGACCTCGGGCGCCACGTAATAGTGCGCCAGGATCACCGCGTCGCGTTGGGTTTTAAGTTGCTGAATGGCCTCGACGAGCTCTGCGGGCACCAATGCCGCGCGCTCCGTTGCCGTCGCTGCCGATGCTAGGCCGGCCGCGATATCGCGTGCAAGCTCCGACGCATCCATGTTCGCGCTCTGTGCCATCAAGGCCCCTCTCTTTTGGCGAATCTTGGGGCTTTAGTATGACACCTAGGTTTACAGCTGACAAGACAGCTGTAAACCTAGGTGTAAAGTTGAAATAAAGATTCAATCATGCGGCAGGTCCATTTTCGAACTGGCAAGCTGAGGATAGCCGAGCTCTCGATAGCGCAGGAGGCATCTTTCGCCACCGCAATACCGCTCGGCGCGAGTTGCGCACCATGAGGCACGAACGGGCGCTCCCCCGCGAGCGGCACGCGCCCAATGTGGCAAAATCGAACTACTAAGGGGGCCCGAATGCTCAAGATTATTGCCTGCGACGATGACGTCGCTTTTCTAGATAGACTGCACCGGATGATCGACCGTTGGTCGACCGAGAAGGGCACGGCGGTCGATGTTGCGCTCGTTACGCGCGGCGAGGACCTGCTGGCGCGCCATGCCGCGTCGCGCGCCGACATCATCCTGCTCGACATGATCATGCCACTCGTCAACGGCATGGACACCGCACGCGAATTGCGCCAGGCCGATACCGCCGTGCGTCTGGTGTTTCTCACCTCATCGCCCGAGTTTGCACTGGAGTCCTACGAGGTCCGCGCCTTCGACTATCTGCTCAAGCCCGTGACTTACGAACGCCTGGCGCAGTTACTCGACGAACTTTCGAGCATGCGCCCGGCGGCAACCGACGAGCTCGTGATCAAAACGTCCTTTGGCTACCACGCCCTGCGCCTGTCCGACATCGAATATGCCGAGGCGCGCAACAAGCACGTGGTCTTCCACCTGCGCGACGGACGCGATATCGAGGCACTCGAGTCGTTCCGCAGCGTCGAGGACCGTTTGGTGCAAAATGCCACCTTCTTTAAATGCCACCGTAGCTACCAGGTCAACTTGCGCAACATCGACCACTTCGATCGCACGGACATCGTCATGCGCTCGGGCGCGTGCATTCCGCTGTCGCGCAGCAGCAAGCAGGGATTCCAAGACGCCTACTTTGCGGTGCGCTTTGAGGGCGGGAGGCGCTGATGATCTCCTCGGTCGAAATGGTCCTTTGGGCAATCCACCACGCCACGACGCTGCTCTTTGGCGTCTTTGCCTCGGCGGCGCTGTGCGGTATCGAAATCAATCGACGCCATGCACTCGAGTTGGTGGGGGTCGGAGCCGCAACCGGCGCTGCCTTTTCGATCGCCAATGTCGTTGGCGGAGAGCTTTTTGCCCGTCAGGTCTATCCGCTCGTCGTGCACTTGCCGCTTACCGTCTACCTATGCGCGCGCTACCACTTGAGTCCGCTACTCGCGACGTTGGGCGTCACCAGCGCCTATCTGAGCTGCCAGTTCAGCAATTGGATGGGCATCGCCGCATTTGCCGCAACCGATTCTCAGATCGCGTACTATCTGGCACGCATCGCGACCACGCTCGGCGTCTTTGCCGTCCTGCTGCATTGGGCCGGCGACATTGGACCCCGCCTGGCGATTAAAAGCCCCACCGAGCTGGGCATCCTTTTAATCCTGCCGCTCGTCTATTACATCTTTGACTACGCCACCAACGTCTACACCACGCTGTTCCACTCGGGCTCGGTGGTGACAGTTGAGTTTTTGGCATTTGCGCTCTGTGCCTTCTATCTTATGTTTCTTGCCGTTTACCTGCGCGAATACGAAGAAAAGGAAACCGCCGAGCGAGAGCGTTGGATGCTCGAAACCCGCGACAGCGCCGCCATCAAAGAGCTCGAGGCTTGGCGTCAATCTGGGCGCGAGTTGTCGATTCTTCGCCACGATATGCGCCACTTCCTACGCGGCCTGGCCACTTTAATTGAGGAGGGCCACACCGACGAGGCGCTCAAACGCATCGATGAGCTCTGCGAAGCCGGCGACCGCACCGCCGTACGCCGCTTCTGCGCCAACGAGACCGTAAACATCGCGCTTTCGTCATTCAACTCAGATATCAATAGAAACGGCATTACCGCCAACCTGCGCGCCGCCGTACCCGAAACCGTCCACGTAGGTGACGCCGACCTGTTTAGCGTGCTCTCAAATGCCTTGGAAAACGCTATCACCGCCGCAAGCTCCGCACCCCAAGGAAAGCGATTCGTCGACCTTGACCTGCGACTTGAGGACGGCCAGCTGTTGCTGTTAGTCTCCAACACGTTTGGCCGCGCGCCGCGCATGGTCGACGGCATGCCCGTGACCCGGCATGCGGGCCACGGCTTTGGAACCAAGAGCATCAAACTTGCCGTGGAGCGCATGAACGGCAACTGCCAGTTCCGCATTAACGGCGATCGGTTTGAGCTGCGCGCTGTGATGTAGAAGTACGGCGCCGATCTCGCGGCGCGCCTCGCCCGCCAGGCAATCGCTCGCCGGTGCCGATCCGCTACAGTGGAGCGACCGCCGGGGTCAGCTGCTTGATGTAGGCCCACATGCGCTGCTTGGCCGCTTTGTCGGTCAGCGCCGCCTCAAAGCCATCGAGCGCGAGCACGCGGCGGCCCTGCACATGGGCGACCAGGCCGGGCTTGAGCATGGCGGTGTCGAAGTCATCAATCGCCACGAGCATATCGGCGTAGGTTTCGCGCATGACATCGGCCGCGCTGTTATCGAGCAGCAGCACCGCCTCGGGATCCAGAGCCTCAAGCGCCTCGCGGAACAGCTCGCACGGCAGAGTCTCGCCCACCGCGACCGCTCCGTCGCCTGCGCCGGCGACGCTTGCCAGCACGCAAAATTCCTCGGGCGCGTAGCCGATGGCCCCAAGCGCCTTGCGCAGCGCAGCACCGTCCGGACCGGCAGCCAGCTCGCCGCCCGAACGCTCGGCCTCGTCCAAATCGCCTTTGACCAGCACGATCGGCGAGCACGCGTTGCCCACGATGCGCACGCCACGGACCGCAAGCGATGTGAGCTCCTGCTCGGCCGCCTGGGCGATGGCTTCTTTTTTCTGGCTTTGTGACGTGGACATGCGCTCTCCAATCGTTTGCGTGCCCACCATTATATAAAAGAGCTGCCCGCGAGTGGTTGCTTTGCGGGCGGCTGGGTATAAGCACGGTCGTACTGAGTTTTACGCGGCCGAGCCGCGTCGTATTATGGAGGTCACCATGGCTGACATTAAGCAGATTACCCCCGAGAACTTCGATTCCATCGTTAACGACAGCCTGCCCGTGCTGGTCGATTTTTGGGCGCCCTGGTGCGGGCCCTGCCGATCGCTCTCGCCCATCGTGGACGAGGTAGCCGATGAGCTGGCGGGCAAGCTTGCCGTTGCCAAATGCAACGTCGACGACAACCAGGACCTGGCCATGAGGTATGGCGTCATGAGCATCCCCACGCTGATTGTGTTTAAGAACGGCGAGGAGATTGACCGCTCGGTTGGCGCTCTGCCCAAGGCGAGGCTGCAGGCGCTGCTGGAGAAGCATCTGTAATACGCTTGTTACTTGCCCGCCGTCCATGAGCGGTTTTGCACCGCTCGCCGGACTGCCGGGTGCGGCGCGTGCGACCACGGATAGTATGGTAGTTACAACCAGCCCCCAGTGAACGGGTGCGAGTCGCACAGACTCGCACCCGTTTTCTTATGCAGCGGCGCGCAGAGCGGGCGTAGTAAAATCTGAACCACTGGATTACCGTCCACACAAGGAGATTTCCCATGCATGATGTTGGAATGAACATGAGCCAGCTTGCCATGAGCGTCAAGCAGGTCGACGACACCATCGAGCTCGCTCACGAGTGGAGCCATCAGCTGCTGCATGCGACCGAGAATTTTGACATGGAGCGCATCGGCGCCAAGCTCGAGGCAGCCATGGCCGCGCTGCACGAGGCCCACGACGCACTCGAGGGCTACGAAGAGGCCATCGAGGCCGACCACAACTCCGTCGGCTCCGTGAAGCTGGTGTAACGTGGCCGAACACGAGCACGGCTGCGGGTACGAGCACGAGCATCCGCACGGGGCGGACGGTGACGCGGGCTGCCACTGTAGTGGTTCCGGCTCCGAGCTGGTCCGTTTTTCGGTTACCGCACCGGACGACCTGCTGCGCCGTTTTGACGAACAGATCGCGCGCCGCGGCGACGTGGCCAACCGCTCCGAGGCCGTGCGCGACCTGATTCGCGCCTCGATCGCCAAGGAGCAGATGCGCACGCCCGATGAGCATGTTATCGGGTCGCTCACCATGATCTACGACCACCATACCGGCGACCTGACGCGCCGTCTGGACGAAGTGCAGCACGACTACACCGACGAGATCGTATCGACCATGCACGTGCATCTGGATCACCACAACTGCTTGGAGATTCTGGCGCTCAAGGGTCGCGGCGAGCGCGTCTACGAACTAGCCGACCGTCTGCTGGGCCTGCGCGGCGTTAAGCACGGCGAGCTCACGTGCGCCGCCACCAAGCAGAGCCTGGGGCTGTAGCGCACCTGTCCCTATTTGGTCGGTTTTGATGAGGGGTGTCGCATGCGGCATGTGCATATTCATGTAACGGGCATTGTGCAGGGCGTTGGCATGCGGCCGTTTGTGTATCGCGAGGCCATGGCGCATGGCATTTGCGGATGGGTGCTCAACGCGGGCGACGGCGTGCATATCGAAGCGCACGCCCGTGCCGAGGCGGTTGACGGATTTGTCGCTGCTCTTTCTGAGCATGCGCCCGCGGCGGCTCGCGTTGAGCGAGTCGATATTGCGGATTTGAAGCCTGGCGGCTGGAGCGCTGCCGATGAGCAGGGCTTTCGTATTGTGGCATCGCAGGACCAGACCGCGCACACGACGCTCGTCTCGCCCGATATCGCCACCTGCGATGATTGTCTGCGCGAGTTGTTCAACCCCGCCGATCGTCGCTATCACTACCCCTTTATCAACTGCACTAACTGCGGCCCACGCTTTACCATCATCCGATCGCTGCCTTATGACCGAGCGGCCACGTCGATGGATTGTTTTCCCATGTGTCCCAAGTGCGCCGCGGAGTATGCCGACCCACTCGACCGGCGTTTTCACGCGCAGCCCGATGCCTGCTTTGATTGCGGGCCGCATATTACGTGGCGCGAGGCTGTGAACGGCAATGCGTGCGGGAATTCGTCCGCGACACCGGCCGTCGGCACCACACGCGAGGCCAGCGACGCCATTATCGACCGCTGTGTTGAGTTGCTGGCCGGTGGCGGTATCGTCGCCATCAAGGGGCTGGGCGGATTTCACTTGGCATGCGACGCCTCCAACGAGCAGGCGGTAGCCGAGCTTCGCCGCCGCAAACGCCGCAGTAACAAGCCGCTTGCCGTTATGGTGCGCGACCTTGCCAACGTTGAACGCCTGTGCCATGTCAGCGACGTTGCACGCGGCTTGCTGACCGGCAGCATTCGCCCAATTGTGCTGCTGCGCCGACGTGCCGTTTGCGAGAGTGGAGATTCCCCCGACGCCCTCGCGCTCGCGCCGTCCGTCGCGCACGACCTTCCCGAGCTCGGTGTTATGCTCCCCTACACCCCGCTTCAGCATCTGCTGCTTGCCGCGGCAGAAGTCTGCGGTATGCACGCGCTCGTCATGACCAGCGGAAACCTGAGCGAAGAACCCATCGAGACCGACGACGACCTTGCCTGGAAACACCTCGTTGCCGCCGGCATCGCCGACTCGTTGCTCGGTAACGACCGCGCGATCCTCTCGCGCTACGACGACTCTGTAGTGCGCGTGGTCGACGGCGCCGTTATGCCCGTGCGCCGCGCCCGCGGATACGCTCCGCAGCCGTTACCGCTGCCGGCATGCGACGGCACTGTACCCTGCATCCTCGCCTGCGGCCCGCAGCAAAAGGCGACGATTGCGCTCACTCGTGAAGGGGCGAACGGCGAGGCAACCTGTTTTGTGTCGCAGCATATCGGCGATGTTGAAAACGGCGGGACCTTCGATGCCTGGAACGCCGCGCGCACGCGCTTGGAAGATCTCTTTGACTTGGCGCCCGCCGCCTTAGCCTGCGATGTACACCCCAGCTATCTATCGGGCCAGTGGGCGCGCGAGCAGGCACGGGAGCACAATCTGCCGCTCGTCGAGGTGCAGCACCATCATGCACATATCGCGAGCGTAATGGCCGAGGCCATCGCCGCGGGCCAGCTTACAACCGACACGCGTGTCCTTGGCATCGCCTTTGACGGCACCGGCGCCGGCACCGATGGAACCATTTGGGGCGGCGAGTTTCTTGTTGCCAGCCTTGGCGGCTTTGAGCGCGCCGCGCATTTGCTCACCTGGGCGCTCCCCGGCGGGGCGGCCTCCGTACGCGACGCTCGACGCAACGCCTTTGCCCTGCTCAGTGAGCTCGGCCTGCTCGAGCACCCAGGTGCCGCTCGGCTTTTGGACAGTCTCGACGAGCAAACGCGCAGCGTGACAGCCACCATGATCGAGCGCGGCATCAACAGCCCGCGTACCAGCAGCATGGGGCGCCTCTTTGATGCCGCGGCAGCAATTCTGGGCATCTGCGACAAGGCAACCTACGAGGGCGAACCCGCCATCGAGCTTGAGGCCGCCGCCTGGCGCGCGTTCAGCAGTGAAAGTGCCTGCCCCACCGGCAATATGGCCAGCTTTTCCGTAACCGAATCATCCCGTCCGGACGACTGCCATGTTCTGAACTCCAGGCCGCTTTTTGAGGCGCTTTTGGAGGGAATCAGGACCGGCGTGCCCGCCGGCAAGCTCGCGCTCGACTTCCACGTCACCATCGCACGCGCGTCGGCCCGCATCGCAAGCGAGATCTGCGTCCGTGAAGACCTCGACACCGTCGCGCTCTCGGGCGGCGTGTTCATGAACCGACTTTTGCTTCAGCTCCTTACCCACGAACTCAAAGACGCCGGTCTTGCCGTCTTGGCCCCCCACGCCGTGCCCGTCAACGACGGCTGCATCGCCTACGGTCAGGCCGCCATCGCTCGCGCTCACCTCGCGCAGACAGCATCGCGATAGGCTGTTTTGCCAGCCTGCGCGCCGCCGTCTCACAGGTGTAACGCGTTTGCTCGTGACTCCCGCGAGCGCTACCATCAACTGATGGGTAATTAGGCGCCTATCCAGCGCAAAACGTATAAAAGGGGAACATTATGTGCCTTGCCGTTCCCGGTAAAGTGGTCAAACGCGACGACAACCTTAAGGCGACCGTCGACATGATGGGCATCGAGCGCCCCGTTTCGCTGCGTCTCGTGCCGACGGCGCAGGTAGGCGACTATATTCTCGTACACGCCGGCTTTGGCATCCAAATCGTCGACGAGCAGGAAGCGCAAGAAACGCTCGAGCTCGTTAATGCCATGACCGAACTGGCCGAAGAAGACCAACTGGCCAGCAATCCGGCCGAGGCATACTAGTGGCGGCCGGACAGCCGGCGCGCTCCGGTATCGACTTTTCGGCATTTCGCGACCCCAAGCTGGCTCGCGAGCTCATCGATCGTATTCATGAGCTTGTCGGCGACCGCGCCATCAACCTTATGGAAGTCTGCGGCACGCACACCGTGAGCATCGGTCGCTATGGCTTTCGCTCCATTATGCCTGCCGGGCTCAAACTGCTGAGCGGTCCGGGTTGCCCCGTCTGTGTTACTGCCAACCGCGATATCGACCATGCAATCGCGCTCGCCAAGATGGACGGCGCCATCATCACCACCTTTGGCGACATGATGCGCGTGCCCGGATCGTCCACCTCGCTTGCCGCGCAAAAGGCCGCGGGGCGCGACATCCGCATCGTCTACTCTCCGCTCGACGCACTCGACATTGCCGAGCAAAATCCCGAACGCCCGGTCATCTTTATGGGCGTCGGCTTTGAGACCACAACGCCCACCATTGCCGCCGCTATCCTGGAGGCCGACGCGCGCGGGCTCCATAACTTCTCGGTCTACTGTGCCCACAAGACCACGCCGCCGGCTCTGCGTGCGATCTCCAACGACCCCGAGACGACCATCGACGGCTTTATCCTGCCTGGCCACGTCGCTACCATCACAGGCCTGGCACCCTTTGGGTTTTTGGTCGATGAGTTCGAGACCCCCGGCGTAGTCACCGGGTTTGAGCCGGTCGATATTTTGCAGGGCATCTGCATGCTGGTCCAGATGGTTGTCGAGCACAGGCCCGCAATCGACAACGCCTACCGTCGTGGCGTCAATGCGGACGGCAATCCCGTAGCGCGCCATCTGGTCGAGCAGGTATTTGAGCCGTGCAACACCACGTGGCGCGGACTGGGACCGATTGCCAACTCGGGTCTTTCCATCCGGCCCGAATTCGCGCGCTTTGATGCCGGCACCCGCTTTGACGTGCCCGTTGAGGAGACGGTCGAGCCACGCGGATGCCGCTGCGGCGACGTGCTGCGCGGTGCCATCACGCCGAGCGACTGCCCGCTGTTCGGCCACGCATGTACGCCCGAACACCCCGTCGGACCGTGCATGGTGAGCTCTGAGGGCAGCTGCGCGGCGTACTTTAGATACAGCGACTAACCCGGACGCACCCGCACGCTGACACCACCCACGATTGGAGTTTTCGATATGTCCCGTACTGCCACCGATAGCACTGTCCTGCTGGGCCACGGCTCCGGCGGCCAGATGATGAAGCGCATTATCGATGAGGTCTTTCTGGATGCCTTTGGGTCGCCCGAGCTGCTTGCGGGCAACGATGCTGGTGTCGCCGCGCTGCCCGCAAGCGAGCGAATCGCCATGTCGACCGACAGCTTTGTGGTAACGCCGCAGTTCTTCCCCGGCGGCAATATCGGCCGCCTCGCCGTATGCGGAACCGTCAACGACGTCGCGACCTCGGGCGCTAACGTGCGCTACCTCTCATGCGGCTTTATCCTCGAAGAGGGCTATCCCATGGACAAGCTGCGCCAGATCGTGCAGACCATGGCCGAAACAGCACGCGAGGCGGGCGTGTCCATAATCACCGGCGACACCAAGGTGGTCGAGCGTGACGGTGCCGACGGCGTCTACATCAATACCGCCGGCGTGGGCGAGGTGCCCGCAGGCGTGACGCTCAGCGGTGCCAACTGCCGGCCCGGCGACGCCATCCTGGTGTCGGGTACGCTAGGCGACCACGGCATCGCCATCATGAGCCAGCGCGAGGGCTTGGCGTTTTCGAGCAACATCGAAAGCGACGCTGCGCCGCTCAATCATCTGATTGCCGACGTGCTCGCCGCCGCCCCCGACACCCGCTGCTTCCGCGACCCCACGCGCGGCGGCCTGGCATCCACGCTCAACGAGTTTGCCCAGGCCAGCGGCGTTGCCATGGAGATCGACGAGGATGCCGTGCCCGTGCGCCCCGACGTACAGGCGGCATGTGAGATGCTCGGTTACGACGTTCTGCAGGTGGCAAACGAGGGCAAGATGGTTGCCGTGGTGCCGGCCGAACAGGCCGATGCCGCGCTGGCCGCCATGCGCGCCGCCCGCTACGGCGAAAATGCCGCCATCATCGGTCGCGTGCTGCCACTTGCCGAGGGCGCCCGTCCCGCCGTGCGCGTGCGCACCGGCTGGGGATCGACCCGCATCCTCGACATGCTCGTGGGAGAGCAGCTGCCCAGGATTTGCTAGGGCGGAACCGCACGGTCGGTGCGATGCGGCTTGATATCCCTGGAGATGTTCAGATTCCGAGCACGCCCGACGCGGAAGCCCAGTATTATGGGGTGCGTTTTAAACCCAATGACGGGAGCTTTCATGGCAGCAGCTTTTTCCCATGTGATCTTTGATCTGGACGGCACCATCCTTAACACGCTCGAGGACCTGGCAGCCGCCGGCAACCACACCTGCGAGATGCACGGCTGGCCCACGTTTGCCGTGGACGAGTACCGCTACAAGGTGGGAAACGGCATGCTCAAGCTGGTCGAGCGCTTTATGCCCGCCGAGTACGCGGGCGACGGCCGTATGTTTGAGCATACGCTTGCCGAGTTTAGGGCCTATTACGGCGAGCACAAGGAGGACCATACCTCACCCTACGCCGGCACGATTGAGATGCTCGACCGTCTGCGCGCAGCGGGCGTTCAGCTTGCCGTGCTCACCAACAAGGACCATATTTCGGCAGCCCCGCTTATCGAGAAATACTTTGGTTCCGAGCGCTTTGCGCTGGTGCAAGGCCGTGTCGATGCGTTTCCGCCTAAGCCCGAAGCACCCGTCACGCTGCATGTGATGGAGGAGCTGGGCGCCGATCCGGCAACCACGCTCTATGTGGGCGATTCCAATGTCGATGTTCTGACCGGCCACAACGCCGGCCTTAAGAGCGCCGGCGTCAGCTGGGGCTTCCGCGGCCGTGCAGAGCTCGAAGCAGCCGGCGCCGACTACGTGGTGGACACGCAGGAAGAGCTCACGGCGCTTATCTTGGGCGAGTAACAGAGCCGTCTCTCAACACAGCCGTATCGATTCTGTCGCACGGAAAGCGTGTCCCGTTTTGGAGCTCCGGAATGGGATGCGCTTTCCGCTTGAGCCCCATCGGGGAAACGGCATCCCGTTTCGGAGCAATATTCCGGGTCGCACTTTCCGCAACCCACCCCATCCGGAAACCGCGACCCACTATTCGGCCAAAAACCGGGTCGCATTTTCCCGAGCATTCGCGATGCAACGCTGGTGCAAGGAGTGTCCCCAACTGCCGGCAGAAAAGGAACGTCCCCAAGTGCCGCCCCAATGACTACCATGGCAACGCCGCAGGCAGAGGACGGACAGCGAGCGAGCACCAGAGCGAACAAATTGGCATGAAAAGAGGACGGCATAGACCTTCTGGTCATGCCGTCCTCTTTGAATGACAAGTTGTCGCTCTGGTGCCCGCGCAGCGTCGAGCAGTTACGGCGTTTGGTAAAACGCCGTAACTCCCCTAGCTCATCATGGCATTCATCATCTCGTTGGTTGCGGAATCGTCGGCAGACCACTCGCCGTCATCATTGCAGGAGTACTTGAAGGTGACCTTGGTGTCCTTGGTCTTAGCAGCCTTGGTCACGTCGACCATAACCTGACCGGCCATCTTGTACAGCTCGTCATCGGAAGGCATCGAATCGAGCGCGGCGACCTTCTCCTGGTACTGGGTGGCAAAATCCTCAACAATCTGGTTCATGGACTTGCAAGTAATGGTGACCTCGGCAGTCGCGGTACCCTTGTCCTCGTCGACTGTCACGTCGCCGATCTTGTAGTCAAAGCCCTCGAGATAGCTCTTGGCATACTCCTTGGGATCGATGCCCAGCTGCTCGAACTCGTCGCCCGAGGCCTCTTCCAGGCCGGCGAGGAAGTCATCGCCACCGTTCTTGACCTCGTCAAACTGCGTCGTAAGATCCTCGGTGATGAGTTCCTCAACCGAAGGACCTCCGCAGCCGGAAAGCACAACCACGCACGCGACCAGAACAGCCATCAGGGGCGCAAGCAGCAGCTTCTTCTTCATGACATTCCTCCCAACAAGCGGCACCGCGCTTCCCGACGCGGTGCACGTCGTAACAATAAGACCATACTAGCCGCTAACGAACACCCCCGGCAAAGCAAAGGCGCAGTCGGCTCGATTTGACGTCCGAACGGTTTACCGGTCCGCCCAACGTGCAATAAAACGTTCCGCCGCATTGTAATAAAAAAGGGTGGTCGGACAATTCGACCACCCTTGCACATCCTTTGGATGCCGCAGTTTACTTGCGGACGACCTTGACGATAGCATCGCCGGCGGCGACAGCGGAGTCAGCCTCGACGGCGAGCTCGACGTCGGCGAACTCGGCGGTGTTGGACACAGCCACGACGACGCAGTCCTTGTAACCGGCAGCGGCGATCTTTGCGCGGTCGATCTTGAGCATGGGCTGGCCAGCCTTCACGACGTCGTCGGCCTTGACGAAGCCCTCGAAGCCATCACCGTTCATGTTGACGGTATCGACGCCAACGTGCACCAGAACCTCGATGCCGCTATCGGACTGCAGACCCACGGCGTGACCCATGGTGACGGTCACCTTGCCGTCGCAGGGAGCGTAGACCAGATCGTCCTCGGGCCACACGGCGCAACCCTTGCCCAGGACCTCGCCGCCAAAGACGGGATCGGGCACGTCGGCCATCTTGATGACCTTGCCCTTGACGGGCGAGCACAGCACGTCGGCGCCGGCAGAAGCAGAGATGGAGGCGGGAGCAGCGGCAGCCACGGGCTCAGCCTTCTTCTTGAACATGTCAAACAGACCCATACGTTTTCTCCTCTTGATTAAGCGCAACGTTTTGCGCATGCCTATGGTGATTATAGTGCCAAATGGTCAAATTGCTAAGGTGAGGGCTCGAATCGCGAGCCCATCCCAACGCTTTTCCCCGGTGGCACTCATATTGTCGATTAAGCCAGACCCTCGGTGCCGTTGGACTTGATGATCTTCTGGTATGCGAAGAAGCTGTCCTTGCGGCGGCGCTCGTAGGTACCGGTGCCGTCGTCGTACTTATCGACATGGATGAAGCCGTAGCGCTTGCGCATCTCGCCCGTGCCGGCGGAAACCAGGTCAATGGGACCCCACCAGGTGTAGGCAATCAGGTCAACGCCGTCGGCAATGGCCTCGCCCATGGCCTTGACGTGGCTCTGCAAGTAAGCGATACGATACGGGTCGTGGATGGAGCCGTCCTCCTCGACCTCGTCGTAAGCGCCCATGCCGTTTTCGACCACCATCAGCGGAATCTCGTAGCGGGCGTAAATCTCGTTGAGGGCGATGCGCAGACCCAGCGGATCGATCTGCCAGCCCCAGTCGGTGGACTCCAGATAGGGATTCTTGCCGCCAAAGGTCATGTTGCCCTCGGTCATCTCGTGATCCTTGTGGGTGCCCACGGTGCCGGACATGTAGTAGCTAAAGGTGTAGAAATCGACCTTGCCGTCGGCGATATCCTGCAGGTCGCCGTCCTCCATCACAAGCTCGACATCGTTCTCGGCCCAGAAGCGCTTGGCATAGAACGGATACTTGCCGCGCACCTGCACGTCGGAGCAGTACCAGTTCATGGTATTCATCTCCTGCTGCGCGGCGAACACGTCGGCCGGATCGCACGTGGCGGCATAGGAAAGGATGAAGCAGTCCATGTTGCCCATCTTAAACTGCGGGTAATGCTCGTGGGCATAGCGCACCACGCGGCCGCTGGCCACGAACTGGTGGTGCAGCGCCTGGAAACGGGCCTGCGGCGTGGTGTGAACCGCCGAGGCCGGACCCTCAAAGCCCTGGATCATGCTGGTCTCGAACAGGTTGCCCATGTCCATGGTGCCGCAGTTAATCTCGTTGAAGGTGAGCCAGAACTTAACCTTGTCCTGGTAGCGGTCAAAGACGGTCTGGCAGTACTTCTCGAAGAAGCCGATGAGCTCGCGGCTTGCCCAGCCGTTGTACTTCTCGACCAGGTGATAGGGCATCTCGTAGTGTGAGAGGGTCACGAGCGGCTCGATGTTGTGAGCGCGCAGGCAGTCGAAAACGCGGTCGTAGAAGGCGAGGCCGGCCTCGTTGGGCTCGGCGTCGTCGCCGTTGGGGAAGATACGGCTCCAGGAGATGGACATGCGGAACATGTTGAAGCCCATCTCGGCGAACAGCGCGATGTCCTCCTCGTAGTGATGGTAGAAATCGATGCCGTCATGGTTGGGATAGAAGCGGTTGGGGTCGATATCGATCGTGATCTGGCGCGGCTCCTTGTAGCTGCCGCCCAGGAAGTGGTCGTCGACGGAAGCGCCGCGGCCGTCCACGTTCCAAGCGCCCTCAAACTGGTTGGCGGCGGTGGCGCCACCCCAATAGAAACCCTCGGGGAACTTGATGTTTGCCATGAGCATCTCCTTTGCATCGTGGGTCGATAAGCCGAGTATCGCCCACGCGGGAGACATGCGGGGGCGGAGGCGCCAAACCCGACACTTCTTTTCGCAGCGGCGCCCTGCCGTCGCCCCGCCCCTGACACTTCCTGATACCTGCCAAAAAGGGACAGGTTTATTTTTGGTTGCTTTTATCTGGACAAACGCTGACGATAGGCAGCCGGCGTGCAACCATAGCGCTCGGCAAACTTTTTGTAGAAGAAGCTCATGTTGGCATAGCCCGCCTCGCGCGCAGCCGCCTCCGCGGTAGCACCGGCGTCGAGCAGCGTCGCCGCGCAAGCCAAGCGGCTCTCCTGCACGAGCTGCATAAACGTGCGGCCCGTCTGCCGCTTGAGCAGCGCGCTTGCGTAGTTGGGACTCAGGTGCAGGTGGCGGGCCAGGTCCTCGAGGGTGCAGTCGCGGGCATGGCGCTCGATGTAGCCCATCGCCGCCGCGACCTGCGCCGATGGCAGCGCGGGTGCGTCCGTTTGCAGCAGGCCGGCTTCGTAGCTTTGCATGAGCTCAACCAGCAGCAGCTCGAACAGCCTCGACACGATCTGGGGGCTCGCCGGCGTGGGCTCCAGACGCTCGCACAGCATCTCCTGCATGTAGCGGCGCACGCGGCGGCTGTTGCCTGTACGGAAATGCACGTGACCTCGGTGGTCGGTTTCGTCCGTGAGGGCGTTGAGCAAAAAGCTCGAGACCGCGCTTGTGGGCGAAAGGCTTTGCTCCAGGCTGCGGCTGAGCATTGGCCGCGAAATGATGACGCTCAACATAATGTCGTGCTCGCCGAGCTCGCCTACGGCATGCGGGCAGGCGGCATCGAGCAGGAGCACCTCGTTTTGAGCAAGCGTGAGCGCCGCACCGTTAACGATTTGCGGCGCTCGTCCTCGATAGACATAGCTGATTTCGACATAATCATGCACGTGTTCCGGCACAGGGTTGAAGCGCGAGTTGCGCACAATCGACAGGCCCTCGGGCATGCCTTCTTGTCGTAGGGCGAGCGTTGGATTGCCGATTTTACGGATATGCCGACCATCTACATCTGCTTGATTAGTTTGACCGAGTGCATCGCCCCAGTCGTAATGGGCACCCGCGTGATAGGCTCGCTCGCTGTCGGTCAGCTCGAGTAGCAGGTTGTCCAGCCGTGCGATTTCCATTACATCACCATCGTTGATTCGGTCATATTCTGTCGTGATTTTGATATTAGCAGGACAGCACGCTCGGCGTACTCTGGCGTCAATGGGTTTGAAAGGTTGATTTTGGAGGAGCGTATATGGCGGCGTATTTTGAGCAGGTGCTTGGCGGCACTTATGACAACCATGTGCTTCCGTTCTTATGGCTCAGGGGCGAGGCGCGCGAGACAATCACCGAGTATCTGGAGCAGATTGCCGGCGCGGACATCCGCGAGGTCTGTCTTGAGTCGCGCACGCATCCCGATTTTTGCCGAGACGGCTGGTGGTCCGATCTGCGGTTTATTGTCGACGAGTGCAAGCGCTTGGGGCTGAAGATCTGGCTGCTCGACGATGCGCACTTCCCCACAGGCTATGCCAACGGCGCGCTTGAGGGCGAGGGCGTCGATCCCGCGCTCAAGAAGACTGTGCTCAAGCATCGCACGATAACGATCGTTGGCCCCCAACCGTCCACGACCATCAAGCTCGGCAATCTCATGGATCCCACGGAGCGTTATGTGGACGCAGCGGCTTGTGATGCCGCCGGTGCGCCGCTCGACCTCGCGCTCGTTGTCGAGCATGGCGACGATGGCACACCCGCCCGCCTGCGTTTTGACGCTCCCGCCGGCGTTACCACGATTGAGCTCTACGTCACCAGCCAAAAGACCGGCTTTCGCGATGAGTACATCAACATGGTCGACGCCGCCTCGTGCCGCGTGCTGATCGATGCCGTCTACGAGCCCACGTTTGAGCATCTGGGCGACGAGTTCGGCAAGACCATCCTGGGCTTCTTTACCGACGAGCCCGGCTTTATGAACGAGAAGGGGAACACGCTCGACGATGCTTCTACCAGCAGCTTTATCGGAAGAGGCGACCTGGCGCTGCCGTGGTCGGACGAGCTTGCCCGCCGTTTGCACGAGGCGTTGGGCGCGAGCTGGCTCACCAAGCTACACGGCCTTTGGACACGCGAGGCAGATGGCGCCCGAGTCCGTCACACCTACATGGACATTGCCACGCAACTCTACCGTGCATGCTTTGACGAGCAGATTGGCGACTGGTGCCGCGAGCACGGCGTCATGCATATCGGACATGTGATTGAGGACAAGAGTTGCCACACGCGCCTGGGCCAGGGCGCCGGACACTACTTCCGCGCGGTCGCCGGGCAGGATATGGCGGGCATCGACGTTGTCATCAACCAGCTCGCCCCCGGCATCGACCACGAGCGCTACAGCTACTTCCGCGGCGCGTGGAACATGGAGTTCTTTACCTACGCGCTTGCCAAGCTGGGCTCTTCGGCCGCGCGTCTCGACCCAAAAAAGCAGGGGCGCTGCATGGCCGAGGTCTTTGGCGCCTTCGGCTGGCACGAGGGCCTGCGCGAGATGAAATGGATCGCCGACCACATGCTCGTCCGCGGTATTAACTGGTTTACGCCGCACGCATTTAGCATGGCGCCCTTCCCCGATTGGGACTGTCCGCCGCACTTTTACGCACACGGAAACAATCCGCAATGGCCGCACTTTGGCCAGCTCATGAGCTATATGAACCGTACGGCAACGCTGCTTTCGGGAGGCAGCGCCGCGCGTCCCGTCGCCATCCTGTACCACGCCGATGCCGAGTGGGCCGGCAGCGCCATGCCTATCGAGCGCGTGGCTGCCGAGCTCACGCGCGCGCAGATCGACTTTGATTTTGTGCCCGCCGAGGCTTTTGAGGATGAGGACCGTTACGAGGTTTCGATTGCCGATGGAACGTTTGCCGTTAACGGCTGCCGTTATCAGGCGTTTGTTCTGCCCGGGGCTTCGTTTATTGGCGCCCCGACGGCGCATGCCGTGGGTCGCATGATGGCCGCGGGCGTAATGGTGCTTGCCGTCGACGAGGTGCCCGGTGCGCTCTATGACGCGGATGGCGCGGCCGAGCTGGACGGGCTTACGGCGACGCCGCTTGCCGGCGTGGCGGACGTGCTGGCAGCCGCGGGACTGCAGACCGTTGTGACCGATACGCCCCAGCCCTGGTTGCGCGCACTGCGCTACGAGCGCGCCGGGGAGACCTATGTGATGCTAGTCAACGAGCATCCGCGTGAGAGCATTCGCTGCACGGTTGCACTTGCTCGAGGCGAGCGCCTGCGCGGCACGCGTCTCGACCTGCTGAACGGTACTGATCCTGTTGCGTTTGACAGTGCGCTGGAGCTGGAGCCCTTCGAGAGCTGCGTTGTCGTTCTGGGGACAAACGGCGAAGTCGAATCCAATAGCTGCGCGGACACGAGCGCGGGCGCGGATAGTGCGCTCATCCTCGATATCGACGGTCCCTGGACCGTCGTCCTCTCCCCCGCCGGAGGCGACGGGGCCTTTGGCGAGCCGCAAAAGCTCGAGCACCTGTGCGACCTCACGGCCGAGCAGTTCGCCGGCACCTGCGGCACATACCGCTACCGCACGTCGTTCGAGCTGGCGGACAACCTTGCCGACGCCACGATTGACCTGGGAGATGTCTACGAAACTGCAACGCTCACGCTCGACGGGCACTCGCTCGGCACGCGCATCTGCCCGCCCTATCGCTTTGCGACGGGCGCGCTTGCCGCCGGCACGCACGAACTCACCATCGACGCCATCAACACACTCGACCATACGATTCCCGACATTTTCGCCCTCACCGAACCCATCGCCCCCAGCGGCGTCCTTGGCCCCGTTACCCTTCGCGGACAAAACCTGCCAAAATAAACCTGTCCCTTTTTGGCAGGTTTGGCGAGTGCGGGAGTTCGAATGGATATCAAACGCAAGATTACCGAGGCGCAGGGCCTAACCCCTACCGAGCAGCAGCTCGGCATCTCGGCCCTTGCCATGGGCGAGGAAATCCGTGGACTGTCCATTAAGGAGTTTGCTGCCCGCACCAACGTTTCGGTCGCGAGCGTGCACCGCTTTTGCAAAAAGCTCGGCCTCGAGGGCTTTAAGGACCTCAAGGTCGAGCTCATCCGCCTGGCGACCGAGGCGGGCAACCGCCGCGACGTGGATATCAACTTTCCCTTCGATGCCACATCCACGCCTGCACAGGTTATGGAACGCATGGAAGGGCTCTACCAGACCACGCTGGCCGAGACACAGGAGATGCTCGACCCCATGCAGCTCGACCACGCCGCCAAACTGATCGTGAAGGCACGGCAGGTCGACATCTACACCGGCTCGCACAACCTCTATCCAGCGGGGATGTTCCGCGACCGCCTGCTTTCGGCCGGCAAAAGCGCCACGTGCTACGGCAGCATCGAGGCCCAGGTGCGCACGGCGCTCGCCTCGGATTCCGGCCATGTGGCCATCGTCATCTCCTACAGCGGCCTTGCACCCAACCTCAAGGAAATCTTGCCGATCCTCAGCAGCCGGCATGTTCCCGTCATTGTCATCGGCACGCCCTATTGCGCGCGCATCCACCCCGGCTTTGCCGCTTACCTCACGGTGAGCGACCACGAAAGCATGACGCACCGTATCACGCAGTTCGCCAGCCACATCGCCGTGCAATACGTGCTCGATTCGCTCTACAGCAGCTACTTCGCCAAAGACTACGCCCGCTGCGCCGAGTTCCTAGAGCGCTCATTCCCCTACACCCGTCTCCCGGGCCTCAAATAACAATCCGGCCCCACCGCGCCTCCGAGCGCCCCCCCCTAAATTGCGGTGAAATAGTTCCTGTTTAGGCCCTAGACCAGCACTTTCAGGAACTATTCCACCGCAACTCGTTGGTGCGGGGGCATCGGGCGGACAGCGGGCTTTTACTTGCGAGGCGTCGGCAAAACAAAGAGTCCGTGCTGGTTGCAGTAAAGATACATTCTGCCGCGCCCTGTGATATGAAATCGCGGCTGCACCAATTGCTCGGGATAGAGCTTTTTGAGGCAGATGCCGTCCATGGTCGTATAGGCTACAAAGCTAATGTAGTGGTCCTTGGTCATGGGATGATCGAGCGTGACATACCAATCGTCCTCGACGCGCTCGATGGAAAAGGCATGGTCCGCATCCGGCTCTTCGGCCTCCTGGGGAAACATCGTTGAACCGCAGCAGCTAAAGCTGCCTTCCCCGAGCGCATGTACCACGTTTCCGCAGATAGGACAAACATAAAACACGCCTTTGAGCATGTTGCCCGCGCGATTGGCATTAGCCCGAATGTCACCAGCCAAAAGCTCGGCCACGCTTATACCGAGCCTCTGGGCCAAAGGCTCAACGAGGGAAATGTCGGGGAGACCACGGCCGGACTCCCACTTACTGACAGCTTTATCGGTCACGCCAAGGCTTTCCGCCAAGGCGCGCTGAGTGAGGCCGCGCTCTTCACGCAGCCGCTTGATGGCAGACGCGGCCAAAAAAGTTTGGGGGACATTGCTTTGCGGTGTCTGGTTCATGAGATGTCCAATCAGATTGAAGAAATGGAGCGAACCGGTTCGACAGTCAGTATCCATTTGAAGGCCAGGCTCGACAACCTACGCTGCGTAGACATGCACCGACCGAACGAGCGTGGATTTTTGGACATTCAAATCACGAGCGTGGATAATCTCCCACTTTGAGCCCACACATAGGCCAAAAACGGGAGATTATCCACGCTCGTTTTGGACGGCACGTTTTTCCGGCGCCCCTGTAGCTCCTGTAAGCACGACTTCTCGTCATTAGATTACTCATACCAATTCTAATAACTATTTACGCCTTAAACTCGTTATTAGAATTGATATGATAAGCCTAATAACGAGTTTCCGGCACTAAAGATATGGAGGGCGCGATGCAAATTGAGGAGAACGGGCAGGGGACGCTCCGCAATAATCTATCGGGAAAACTGGCGTACTATTCGTTTTTGCCGACGCCCTTGCAATCATTGAGACAGCTGAACCTCACCGAGAAAACCTATCGCACGCTTTCCGCATGCTCGCGAAAACTCGGAGAGCTCGAAGGCATGCTTTACTTTGTTCCCAATGCCGACATGTATCTGACAATGTACGTTCGCAAAGAAGCCCTCCTCTCTTCGCAAATTGAAGGAACCCAGTGCACGTTTGACGACCTGCTTAGTCCATCACAACCCCAACTCCATCATAAAGATGTCGCAGATGTCGTGAATTACGTTCGCGCCGTCGACCGAGGCGTAGAGCTGCTCAAAGACATGCCCTTGTGCACGAGACTTCTTAGGCAAGTTCATGCGGTCCTGCTGGACGGAGTGCGCGGAACGGAGAAAAATCCTGGCGAGCTTCGCTCCTCCCAAAACTGGATTGGCCCCTCAGGTTGCACCATTGCAAACGCATCGTTCGTCCCCCCAAATGTCGAAGATTTGAGCGATACGCTCCAGGATCTCGAACGGTTTATCAATGAGCCTCAAGTCGAAATGGACCCGATCGTGCGGGCGGCACTCGTCCATTACCAATTTGAAACTGCCCATCCATTTCTTGACGGAAACGGGCGCTTAGGCAGGCTTCTCATTACACTTATGCTCATCAATGATGGTGTTCTTCATTCCTGCTTGTTCTATCCATCGTTCCAGTTCAAGAAAAATCGAAGCGAGTACTACCGACAACTCACATCCGTAAGAGAACGAGGCACTTTCGAGGAATGGATAGAATTTTTCTGCGCCAGTCTTCTCGAGAGTGCGAAGGACTCGGTAGGGTCTTTAAAAAGTCTTGTTGACCTCCACAACCGTTCGACGTCAGTCATTACCGAAAAACTTGGAAAAGCTGTCGCAAATGGGCAAAGACTGCTGAGCCTTCTTGAAGAGCATCCTATCGTCGACACCGCATTCATCGCGGCCCAACTCGATATCGGTAGGAGTACCGCAAGTTCACTCGTCAAATCATTTGAAGAATTGAACATCCTTTGTCCGCTCGATGAATCAAAACAGAGATATCGACAGTACGGATATGAAGAGTATCTTTCGATTCTTAGGGAAGACGCTGATCCGATTAGGTAGCATCGCAGCCCGGGCAAATTATAACGAGCGTAGACGATCTCCCGCTTTGAGTCCACACACAGGACAAAACCGGGAGATTATCCCTTGATTATCAACTTCATCCGAACACTTCCCACATTCATCCGTACATGTGC